>Ga0302315_10000421_pt1 | contig 48246 bp, 74 predicted proteins | sample III_Palsa_N3_1_FD_200532 | JGI IMG/M metagenome (GOLD analysis project Ga0302315, IMG submission 200532) | Peat permafrost microbial communities from Stordalen Mire near Abisko, Sweden - III_Palsa_N3_1 | ecosystem: Environmental > Terrestrial > Soil > Palsa > Peat permafrost | place: Sweden...
GCTGGCGGCGGTATCGGAGGCGGCGGCGGCGGGGGTGGAAATGCTGTCGCCTATTGCGGGTCTGGTGGCGGCGGTTGTGGCTTTGCGATGGGTGTATTTACCGTATACCCTCTACAGCAGTACATAGTGTCGGCGGGCCTGGGTGGGGCGGCCCCTACCACTGGCACTTCTCTAGGTACCGCTGGGGGCAATGGCCTCGTAATCGTGGAGTGGTAAATCATGACGACCTACGCACAAATTCAAAATAATGTCGCTGTGGAAATTTTCATTCCGCCGACCGGCTTCACGCTAGCGCAGTGCTTTCATTCTGAGGTAGCCGTGCTATTTACTGAAGTGCCTGATGGCACCATCGTGAATAGCACCTTGGTCGATGGTGTATGGACGGCGCCGCCCGCACCTCCGACGCCCCTCATACCTCCGGTCGCTTACGCTCAGTTAACGCCTATGGTTTTCTGGTTTGCCTTTACTTACGCCGAGCGTATTTTGCTCAAGACTATGGCGCTTACCGGTATTCCGGCAACGTCTACCGAGGTAGCAATACCGATCGATCCTATCGTTGCCGACTTTTGGGAGACCTATCAACTGGCCGTGACGCTGCAGGACCTCATTGATCCTAACCTGCCCTCCGTACAGCAGGCCCTCAGCTACTTATCGAGCCCGACAGCCCCGACGCTGCAAATTATCCTGCCTGATCGCATCGCGCAAATCCTGGCGGGGGTGCCACAGTGACGCGCTTAGAACTTCTAGGCATGTGGCTCCTCGTGGTACTTTTTACTCCGGTGCTCCTAACCGCTATGCTCATACAGGCGCTATTCGGCTCGGAGGCGCGAGCTAAGAGCATGGCAATAGCGCAGGATGAGTGCGGTAGCGCTTTATTCGGCAACCCGCCTACGGAGACGATTAGCACAGCCACAGGTAACGCTTTGATTGAAGGCAAGCCGTGGGCCTCTTTCGCCGCGCCCTTTATTGATTTTATCTTCGGTAAAGGCCACTGCTTAGCCAATGCCACTATCCCGCCGGAGGTTTCAACATGAGCGCCATCACCGAGCTATTTGCCAACAATGCAGGAACAACACTAGCGGCCCCTCTGGTATCCACGGCCACATCGTTAACAGTGGCTTCAGGGACCGGTGCGCTTTTCCCGAACCCGAATACCGGGCTCAATCAGTTTTTCCGCATTACCCTGGTCGACGCACTGACTGGCCTCGTCAATGAGATCTGTTTTTGCACAGCACGCACAGCCGATGTAATGACGATCATACGTGCGCAGGAAGGTACTGCGGCGGACAACTGGCTGGCCGGCGATAGCGTGTCCAGTTTCATCACCGACGGCACTATGACCAATCTCGTCCAGGCAGGCGCCAGTGTCGGGGTAAAGGCTACGCCAGGATGGCGCAATAACCCAGACGGCACTATTACGCAGTGGGGAAGCGGCACATTGCCAGCCAGCGCGGCGACAACCTCAACCTTGGCAGTTACGTTTCCTGTGGCCTTTACTTCCGGCGTATGGGCGATGCAAATTACCCCCTACGGATCAGCCAATAGCAGTACCGGCGGCCAACCTACAACGGGGGCGCAAGGCGCGCCTACGCTTACTGGATTTACTGCCAAGGGCGACACGCTAGGTTACGCTACGTTCAACCAGACCGTGGCCTTTACTTGGGAAGCGACAGGCGTATAGTATTTAAGCGGCTTACTGCCCGAAGGCCGCTTAGCTTTTAAGCGGCTTTCTCTTATCAGGAAAAGACTTATGAGCACCGAAACCGAGATTAGCGAACTACGCGAGCGCATGGGCCGCGCTGAGCATCAATTAGACGTCGGGGGTAATCGGTTTAAAGAAGTCTCAGAAGCGCTATCCGGTCTTGCTTGCGCTGTGACAGAGATCAAAGAGCATTTAGAACGACAGGACGGTTCTAGCGCTGAGATTAAATCTTCGATTGAAGGAATCGTCGGCATGTGGGAAGGCGGGGCGCGCTGGGGCCGAGGGTTTTGTAAAGCGGCGCGCACTTATGAATGGGCTGTGACCTGGCTGCTATCTAAAAAAGGTTTAGCGACTTTAGGTATCATAGCGCTTGTCCATTATCTGACCTTTCAAACCCTACCCGTATGGGCGACTTGGGCGATGAAAGGATATGCGTTGCTTGAAAAATTTGCAGGGTAATCATGACTACACCACTGGGTAATCTTCCTACACCGCCAACGGTAACGCGACGTGGCTTCCGGCTGCGTTTAGTTGATGACTGGCGCGAGTGCTGGAAATACGGGTCGATCCATATCGCCGCCACCTTCGCCGGTCTTTACCTAGCCGTGCCGCGGCTGCTACCCTCCTTGGCGGACCAGTGGCCGAACGTGGCGCCATTTGTCATGCGCTTTTTCCCGCACGCCGATGGATCTGTCGCCCCCGCTATCGGCTCTCTGCTGATTATTCTGGCCCGTGTTTTAACTTTTGACCGAAGAGGTGAGTAATGGCTGTCATTAATCCGAATTTAGTAGGCGGTACGAATATCACGGCTTTCCTCGATATGATCGCGTCAAAAGCCAGTGAAGGTACCGCAAGTAGCCCGGTTACGGCTAACGACGGCTACGACGTAATTGTGTCGGGCGTTAACGGTCCTAATATTTTTACAGATTACAGCCAGCACCCTTTCGCCTCCGGCCGTGCGCCGGTCGTCGTGAATCACGTAGGCTTGACCTCTACGGCCAGTGGCCGGTACCAGTTCCTGGTAAAAGACTGGCTGGCCTATAAAGCGCTGCTATCCTTGCCGGACTTCAGCCCTCTATCTCAAGATAAATGGGCTATCCGGCTGATCAAAGAATGCAATGCTATTCCCGCGATTCTGGCCGGCGACTTAGATACAGCTATTGGCCTGTGCGCGCATATCTGGGCCAGTCTGCCCGGTAATAGTTACGGCCAGCCCGAATCGACGGACGCAGCCTTAGAGGCTGCGGATACTGCGGCCGGCGGGGTAATCGGTGCGCCTGCCGCCGAATCGGTACCCGAGCCTATGCCGGTACCGGCCGCCACCTCTGAAGGTACCCTGGCGGTTGTCGAAGCGCCTGTATCCGCACCCTCCTTGGTGCAAGATGTCGTATCCTTCATTGAAAGGATCTAATCATGACGCTGCTTTTATCTCTATTTTCAAGCAAGTTATTCCTCGGGCTATTGGCCCTGGGCGCCGGCTGCATCGGTAGTTGGTTCCACGGCCGCGCTACAGGGGTCGCTGCGGCCACGGCTAAGGCAAGTACGCAGATTGCCCTAGCTAACAGTCAAGCAGCCGCAGCACAAGGCCAAGCGAAGGCTGCACAGGCCGTAACAGCCGATGTGCAGAACAGTGTAGCGGCGCAAAAAGCGACAACCGCTATCCCTGATGCATCGATCGATGCTGACTTAAGCGCCATGGGCGAACTGAGGAAAGACTAATGCGCACGCTAATTAGAGTGTTAGTAGCTTGTACAGGACTTGCCCTGGTGTCATGCGCAAGCCAAGCCCCTCTCATGCTGCCCTCGGCACCCGTGGTAATCGATAGCGCCTGTACCTGGCTTTCTCCTATGTCCGCCTCAGCATCGGATACGATCGAGACACGGCGCGAGATCGATACTTTTGACCGAGCCTATCGAGCAAACTGCCCTGCTGTAGCGCCGAGCAAATAAATCGTGTTATCGTAGCGGCTCTTACCTTATTAACTTGAACCAAGGAAACAAAATGAGCGATCAGACCGTAACTGGCGAAACCCCGGAAGCCGTACCCGCAGCCGAACCTGTCACCGAAGTATCGACCCCTGAAGTTGCTGCTACCGCGGAAGCGAGCACTGCGGCCGTCGTCGAAACCCCTGCTGTTCAAGATGCCGCGCAAGCTGAACCTGTGGTCGAAACCCCTGCTGTTCAAGATGCTGCGCAAACCGAGCCTGCCGCTGAAACCCCGGCCGTGGTGTCTGCTGATCCGAGCACAACCGGCGTGGTGATTACCCCTACCGATCACGATGAAGCTACGGACCTAGCTGCAGAAGTGGAAAGCCATATCAAAACGGCTTACGACGACGCCGGCGCGGAAGTACATGCCTTGTGGGCGCGCTTGAAGGAACTGCTGCATCTGTAAAAGTTATCGGGCGCTGAGTTAGGCCCTATTGAAATGGAAAGCCCCGGATACCTGCTAAGGTCCGGGGCTTTTTAACGGACATTACTCCGTCGTGTGCATGGCGTCCTCCGTTCGGTAGAGATAAGGCCTTATCGGGCCGGTACGGAGCGGATAGGTCGCTCAGCCTAAATGCTTTAATTCTATTCTAAGTCAAAGAGATTCGCGCTATGCGGGATTCTGTGGGTGAGGCAGCACAAAGGGGCACAAGTCTTCGAGGTCTTGGATGCCGTTTTCCTGCAAGGCGTCAAGCATCATTGCTGACCGCACGCGATTAAACGCAGCCCGAGTATTCGCCTTTGCTGCAATCGGTACGCTGTCCGCCCCAAACATACCATGTCCCAGCCAGCCCGTAATCCAGTGCATCAGCGTATAGCTAATTTCAAAATTGTATTCGCCGTACACCAGCTTAGCTACGGGTTCCGGGCTGTCCGCGCCGGAGGGTGTGTATAGAGCGATTGATTGCCCTAGTGCTATCTGTTTCATAGCCTCTCCTTTCTATTGATCAAGATGATGCTCGATCCGATGGTGGTTTTAATCATTTCACTCGCCTCCCGAACATCAAAGGCCGTGCGGTATAACTCGGTGCAGGTGCAACTTCCTCAACAGCTTTCAAGGCTTCCAGACGCTTACGCTCGCGCCGGAAAGTCACGCTGATATCCGTCTCAGCACTATTGCGGTATTTGAATTTCGGGTCTTTCAAGCTTTTCGTGGGGGTAGCCATGGCTGTCTCCGTTAAGCGAAATGTTTATTGTGTAGCCGCTCTAATGTCTCGACCTGCTTATCGCTGAGCCACGTGAGATCGTTTATAGAGCTAACGCTAAGAAGGCCGCTTACGAAGCCTTGTTCCCAATCGTTTAAATCTTTCGTGCCTAGCAAGCCTTCAAGGCGGGAAAGCATTTCAGTGGTGCTAACGTGGCGCATGGTTTATTCCTCCGGGTGACGGGCTAGCTGATCTGCGGCTAATGCCTCTTCAGCTAGTTTAGCGAGTCTTGGGCCTTCGAGCCCGGGATTGCGCATGATGCCGATAAGCGCCTGCATAAGCCGTTGATTACTTGCTTCAAGTGCGGTGATCTTGGCTGATTTTTGCAGGCTGCGCACATGGCCTAGCGACCGATTACCGAGTAAGGGCATATTAACCTCCTAACCGTGACCGAGCGACCTCGATCAGCAAATGGTATTCTTTGCCAATCTTGGAATCCGCACCGTGCTTAATATCTACGGCGGCTAAAAATTCAACATCGGTGCCTAAGAAGCATCCTCGCGTTACTTTCAGCCCTGCTTCCGCTTTGAATACAGTAAGCGTGCCCTCTTCGCTACCGACTTTAGAAAACCAAATTAATTGTGCATCGCCGGAGATCCGTGCATCGCCGGAGATCCGTGCATCGCCGGAGATCCGTGCATCGCCGGAGATCCACGCATCGCCGTAGATCTGTGCATCGCCGTAGATCCACGCATCGCCGGAGACCCACGTATTGCCGGAGATCTGTGCATTGCCGTAGATCCGTGCATCGCCGTAGATCTGTGCATCGCCGTAGATCTGTGCATTGCCGTAGATCTGTGCATCGCCGTAGATCCACGCATCGCCGGAGACCCACGTATTGCCGTAGATCCACGCATTGTCGGAGATCTGTGCATCGCCGTAGATCTGTGCATTGCCGTAGATCCACGCATTGTCGGAGATCCGTGCATCGCCGTAGATCCGTGCATCGCCGGAGATCTGTGCCTTGCCGGAGATCCACGTATTGCCGGAGATCTGTGCATTGCCGGAGATCTGTGCATCGCCGTAGATCTGTGCATCGCCGGAGATCTGTGCATTGCCGGAGATCCACGTATTGCCGGAGATCTGTGCATCGCCGTAGATCCAGGCATCGCCGGAGATCTGTGCCTCAGCACTGAAGTTATCTTCTTTTTCTACAAAACCCCCTAAATCCCCGATAGTTACATCCGAGAAAGAAGCCAAGGCTTTAATGCGAAAAAGTTTTACACCGAAAACATTTACTAGGAATTCGCTAGTCAGTTCGAATTTTTTAGACACGATAACTTTCCTCCAGGATAAGATGGACCAGCACAATAATTAAATGTTCAAGCAATGCGCCGTGGTCCTGGCCTCGTAGTCGGATTAGTTCGATAAGATTCGCGGCAGGTCGGCTCATAATTAACCCCTACTGATCGAGCGCATCAGCGCGCCCGAGTTCAAAAGCAAACCACTCGATACTGGCACTGCGATAGCCGTTTGTCTGTAGGCCTGACGCGGCGCTATTCCAGCCCTGTTGATACGCTAGGGCCGACGTAAGGCTGTCGTCCATCAAGGCCAAGAGCAACGGTGCGAGCCAGGTATGCAATTTAGGTCCGGGGTAAGCGAGATGCAGATGGCTCATGATTTATCCTGATTAGTCAGCGAAATTCAAACCCGTTAGCCCGGGCGATAGCGCACCACTGGAAGCGGGCGGTAATCGACGGAAAGCACAGCAGCCCGTTAGGTTTGACGTAGGCGCCAAGCATGCGCGCCTTGAAAAGGAGATAAGACGGCATATTATTTAGCTCAGAAACGCAGCGATAGCCTTATATGTGTACTTGATGCCCAGGGTTTTGCATGTGTTTTCGATGCCTCTGCCCTCTTTATTCGCTATGCCTTTAATCAGTCCTGAAGTCATTTTCTCTGCCAAGCTTTCTGGGGTGTAACGCGCCGCGACCATTGCATATTCAGGGGTTGCGAAAAGGCGCGTGTATTGGGTCGTCAATTCGGCTTGAAATTTCTGGGCGTTATTCATTTTCTCTGTCCCTTGGTCTCGTCAGTGTGTGTGTGTGTGTGTGTGTGTGTGTGTGTGTGTGTGTGTGTGTGCTCTACGCACAGACCAGCTAAGCGGGTTTCGACCTTTAAGCGTAGCGCGCGTAATCAGCGAATTCAGTCATTTCCAATAACTTTTCCTTGGTCACGCCTGTCACCTCAAAGCCTCTCCACCCGCATATACAGCCCGACACGCCGCACATGTGTTTGTTGAGACGGTCATATTGACGAAGTGACATTTTGTCGCCGCGGATGCTGAGCGTGATTGGGGTGGCGTTGTGAAAGCCGCCGCTTACTGTGGTTTTCGTCGTGCTCATTTCATATACTCCGGTAAGGTTGTGCGCTTCAGTAACTACAGAATAGCGCATTAATCTTTTCCGTGTAAATTATTTTTAACTATTTTCGCTCAAAGGTTGAGTACATGCCCCGCTGCTATTTGCCTGAGGTTTAGGAAGGGGCTTTATCGGTGCGCGGTATGGGCACCAAAACCCGAACATGTGCACAACGTCAGTGCGGTAGGGTTGGGGTCTAGTGGTCATAGTGGTGTATCCACTCGTCGGCAAACCCTGCGTAGTAGGCATAACGCTCGGGGGTACCGACCGCATAAGGGCAAGACGTCATCTGCTTTTCATTAATAATTAAAAGTGCCGCCTCGCGCCCCGCCCACTTGGCTTTACTAAGACCTATCCGGGCTATCACTTTTTGAAAAATATCAAACATTGTCGGGGTCTCCTAAAACGTACCGATGCGCTTCTGCGTTCTTATACCCTTCAAAGAAGGCTAAATACTCCTCAGTACCCGGAAAATAAGGAGAAAGAACTTGCTGTTCTTTTTTAACTTGTTCTCGATACCAAGCGATCAGTCCCGCTTCATACGCTGCGTATACTTTGCGTCTAGCACGCTCCTGCCTCCATTGTCGTAGGAAGTTAAAAAACATAGCCGTCGCCCAGGGCTTTATTAGCTAGGAAACGAAGCACATTATGCAGTGCTTCGTTTTCGGGGATACCTGCGCATGCTCCTTGTATTTGCTCGCTTAGAACCTCCTGCGTAGCACGGGCTCTATAACGCTCAAAGGTGCCATCTTCATGAAAAACTAGGGCGCGCATACGTTCCTCTATTAGATCTTCCATGGTCTATTTCCTATAACGTTCGACTTCAATACCTTCGGCGTCTATCGGGCATCCTTCTGCCCAAGGCGGTAATACACATAAAAGTGTTTTGTATTCCTCGACGCTACCGACGCCGTAGCGCATGAGTGCATCGCCTTCGTCATGCACATGCAAGATTGTTTGATATCCAGCTGCTTCGGTGCGCACGAGTCCTGCCTGCAAGATATCGGCCGCGACAGCCTGAGTAATGTTTTCGGCCGCCAGCCCGCCATGCATTGACTGCCACCCCCAAAACGTACCTTTAACTTGTGACCTAAAAACGAATTCCGTTTTTTCCTGTACCTCAAACCCAGGGTGTAGGTAGGTAACGTATTCACTTTCAGACGAGCCTTCGGGTGTGGTGAGATCGAGTAAGCTGCTACCGTCGCCGCGAGTCTCGAAATTAACCTCAATAATACGCTCGTGGGCAGTTAATGGATGCTTGTTCTTATCATAAATTTCGTAGCGTCCTGTCTCGTCATTCCAGACCACTTTATTCTTGCGCAGCCGGGGGAACGGGTAGTACAGCTTACGCCCGCTCGGCAACTGAATCACGAACGTGGCGAATTGCGGCATACCCGGTGCATTGTGATATTCCATACCAAAATGACATCGGTACCCGCTGAGTACGCGGCCTGATCGTACCGACTCAATAATCAATTCTTGCAAGCCTGCCCACATCTGGGTAATCCGGCTATTCGCTTTGCGCCAGGATTTGACGAGGGGCAATAGCTCTTCGTACTTTAAGCCATATTGGCTAATGGCCCCCATGCGTATCAGTGCCGCTACCGCCCCTTGAAAGGACAAGGCGAGCTCGCTGATTTTGCCAGATTGACGTACCTTGGAATCTTTGCCGATATCTTCTATCGGGATGTTGAACATGCGAGACGCCGCGGCTTCATAGATTTTGCCGTGTGTGCGGAACACCTCTAGGCGCCACTCTTCGTTCGCGAGCCAGGAAATGATACGGGCTTCAATCGATTTATAGTCGACCACGATCTGGCGATGGCCAGGGGGTGATAGCACAGCAGGGCGCAAGACTGAGCTAAACACGTCCATCGCCCGAGGGAAAAACTGCAGCACGTTATCAAGCGACATATGCGTGATCTGCTCTGCCACTAAGACCGGTACATTTACCCCTTTAAGCTGCGGGTATTTCTTGTCTTGGACCTGGGTACCAATGACCGGTTTCGCCAAGTTGTGAAATTGCACAATGCGCCCTGCGTGCCTGCCCGTACCGGCGCCATGGATTAAAAACATACCGCGTATGCGCCCGTCGCGGCACATAGCCGATAGCATCCTGTCAAACTTTTTTACGCTCGTCTTGGCCGCCTGCTGGCGTAGTTCTAAGACCCGCAGCACAAGCGCATTATTCTCGCTGCGTGCGGCACCTTGACGGAGCGCCTGGATCGCGATCGACACGTTAGGTGCCGCCATGCTCGCTAACGTTTGTACTTTAAATCGGCCCCTCTCGTCGGCGGCCAGGTGTTGAAAATGTAACTGCTCATTGATCAGCGCATGGAGCTTGGCTACATGCGTCGTGTTATAGCCTGTCAGTGCGCGGCACTCCGTATTCAGGCGTGCAATATATTCGTCACGCAGCATACAGATATGCTCAACCATGGGTTTATCGATTGGCACGCCACGCGCATTAATCTCGTAATCCAGTTTCCAGAATTGCACCATAAACGGCGACAGCTCAGGCAATAGCTGGTCAATACCTTCCTCGGTATCGGTGTCGTTTATGCAGTATTCATAGAGCTTGGCAAAATCTTCAGGGGCGTTTTGAGGGGTATAGCGGATACTCGGGTTGGACTTAGACGGCGTGCGTGGTTGCGACAATTTCAGCATGACGCGCTTACCCTCTTCGTCTTTTTGAATTGGCGTACCCAATACCTCGGCGCATTGGCCTAGCGAGCGCGGTAGAGCGCACACAGCGGCCTTGAGTGCTGTGTCGCGCATCTTGGCAAGCGGCACCTCGGGCAAGCCGTAATAGCGCGCCGCACGGGTATGCGTAATGAGATATTCGAACCCTGCGTTAAAGGCATGAAACGTTTCACACTCGCGCATCGCATACGCTAGATCGCGCACATCTAACCCCGGGTACCAGATCCGCGTCGGAGCCGCGTCGATCTTATACGACATACACAAGATATCGAGCGTGTCCGATTCGGCGTACTTGAACATCGAATTTTTAATCGGCTCGGTGTTGAACGTTTCGTAGTCGCCTGAGAGTTTCATATCGTAACCACGGGTATATTGTATGCCTGAGCCAGGGTAATAATCGGCGCTACTTCGTCGCCGGGGAGGGACAGCACTACGTCGGGTACCGTGGTTTTCATTAGCCAGGATGCACGCACCGATTCGGCCGCACGGCCGTAAAACCAAGAATTCGTTTCAATGCGCAAAACGGGTATGCCGCCGAGGAAGGCCCAACGCTGTGCAAGCGCGTCAGTGAGATGCGGGCCGCCGAGGATAAGAGTCAACTCGAAAGGCCGTTTAGTCTCTAAGCACTCTTGTTTTTCTCGCCGCTGTAGCCTGTCAAGTGCAAGAGCGATCTCTTCGTAGTTAGGTTTTTCGCAGCCCCCGCTGATCAATATTTTCATGCTAACCCCGTTAAAAAGCCTGCCAGCTTTTCGGGCTGACAGGCGGGTTAAAGCGAAGAGCGTGGATTAATACGGTACGTCGGAATGAGGTACGGCGTATCCGTTTGATACAAGCGCCTCGTCTGTCCAGCCATTCTGATAAAACGATTGCAGCGATGCGCCGGCCGCTTTAGTCGTCATAACGAGACCTGCCGGCGTAGCAGGTACCGAAGGGGGCGGCGGGGCGGCGGGGGCCGCAGCAACAGCGCGTACTGCATAGCCGTGCAACACAAGTTGGTCGTCGGTCCAGCCACCGTCGTAAAACGATTGCAGCGATGCGCCGGCCGCTTTAGCCGTTAGCACAAGACCAGGGGGGGCCATAGCAGGCTGAGGTGCTGCGAACCCAGGGGATACAGCATGAGGTGCGACGGCCGGTGCCGGAGTGTAGGGTTGCATCGGTGCCGCATATCGCGTGGCCCCCTGAGCTTGCGGGACGCTACCCGTAACAAACTCGTCAGACCATTCGTCCTCAGCCATCATATTACTGCTGGCTAAAGCTTCGCCTGGGCGCACAAAGATTACGTTATTCAACGAGGCCCATACGCCGGTATTGTTGTCATTGTCTGATCCATAGAATGTGATCGAGCAATGTACGTAATCCCCAGATTTGACTTCGTGCGGGTTGGTGATCAGCGAGCCGTCCAGGCGGCGCACTTCCAGTTCGCGCCCGTTCGGCGTACCCGTATTGAGCACCCAGTGATTTTTGCATTCCGGGCCCCGGGGTTTACCTCTCGGGGCAGGTAAATCGCCGTCGCGTAAAGAACAATCCGCCCATTTCGTCGGATCGTGAGGCCACTTTTTAGCTTTAGCGGCATTGATAGCTACCTGGCACATATTCCACGTGGCTTCGGACTTCGGAATAAGCAAACTGGTCGTCTTTTCGAGCACGCCGGTTTTTGGGTTCAGCTTGCCCTCGATGCCGTACCAGTGGGAAACGCGCACATTGTGCAGTTTGACGCGGCGCGGATCGGGGCCCGCAGGGGGTGCAGCCGGGGCACCGTAAGGGGTACCCGGTGCAGGCGTACCGTAAGCTGGCGGGACAGGAGCCGCGGGCGCATAAGCGGGAGGCACTTGCGGAGCGCCGGGAGGGGTATAAACGGGGGCTAACGGTGCATTCATGATAAGGGCTCACTGGATAAAGGTTTAGGCTTGTACTCGGGTTCTCGGGATCGCGGTTATGTGCAGTTTACTTCAACTTCAGAAAATCAAGGGCTCCTGGGGCGGGGGTAAAGGCCGGAGGTCCGGGCGGGATAATAAGGGTTTCAGCCGGGGAGTCAGGCAATTTACCATCTTCGGAATAGTGATCTTGCGAATAATCATGCCTGACAATAACCCTTTGCAAAGACTGACCCTCCGGGCCGCGTGTTTCGGTCGGCGTATCAGGTGGATTTTTATGCACGTGATCAGCAAGCTCGGCTGACCACTCTTCGATAAATTTTTCGTCGCCGGTATATTCCTTACGCCGTGCGCCCTCTTTCGGGCCGAAAATCGGTTTCGGGTATCCTTTCCGAGTAAATTCCTCGTCAAGTCTCTTAACAAGCTTTTTACCGCCGAAAGGATGCGCAGCTAGCACCGTCTCAATCTGTGCCACGGATTTAGCGATGGGCTGCTCATAACAGTCCGGGTAGAGGGTTGGCGGAAAAGCCTCTCTAAACTTGGCTTCGTCAGATAAGTAACGCAGGCGATTGCCGTTAAACAGAGCAAAGTCTGCAAATTTCTGACCCCGAAAAGCTTGTTCTTTCCCTTGCTCGATAACCTGATTGGCCCAGGAGCGGGCCAAGTAGGCGGCCCGAATTTTCTGATTGTCATCTTGCATGACTTCCTCAAACGTGGCGAGTGCAGGTAGCGCGGCGCCAGCTGAATTCTGCTCCGCGATAGCCTGTTTAGCAGCCTCATACCCCGGCTTCTGCAGTTCCGGGCAGATAGTGGCAGCAGGGCAAAAACGGCATTGCTCGACGCCGGGATTAAGCGGCGCATCCGGCTCACGGGTAGCCAGTATTTCATCTTTCAGCTTGATCGCATCTTGTTCAAGATAGGGCAGATCGCACGACCAGACGTCGTGATGCTCGTATAGCCGATTGCGGTTCTCGACGCGAGGCTGAAAGATATGCAGGACGACCCGCTTCGGGTATTGCACGCCGGTACGCACAAGATTAAAAAACGCCCCACTGGCATAGTAAAGTGTTTGGGGGTGTTCTTTTGCGTAACGTTGCAGCTTACCGAATTTAAAATCGAAAACATGTAGCGTCGGTCCTTCAAATACCTCGCCAGTTTCCAACTCAATAAAACCTGCAGGCACATACACCCAGGCGTCACAGCGCCCGCGGGCATCTTCGACAAGCCAAGATAAGTCTAGCGCATCTTCGATACCGTAAATGGCGCCGGGGATACTGGCATACCTCTCGAAATAGCGGGAATAGCTGACGACAGAGCGGAAAATCTCCAAGTCGCCGCCGTTATTTGTCCATGTTGCATAAAGTACCGCACGCTGACCGTGATCACGCTCCTTCAGGACAACCTCAGCGAAGGCGTGCGCCTCAATACCATCCTCGGTATATTCCCGTGGCACCTCGGGCGGCGCATAGCGCGATAGCCGCACTGAGCCAGGGCATTTAGAGAAACGCTCCCGAGCTGACGCACCGACTTCGCTATGCTCGCGTATCGGCAGTTCAATCGTCGCTATTTGCATGATCCGCCTCGTCGAAAATGACAAGATCAAAATACCGACGTTTGCTCATTTGCTGCATTGTCGGCGCCGCACGGGGGAGCCTGATATCGCCCCGGTGATGCGTACTCATAATGCAGCGCTGAGCGCGCTCTTGTTCCTTTGCGCCGATGTGCGGGGCGTGCCACGTAGGCTTACCGCTGCGTTTCAGGAAACGGTTAATAGCGAGTTTCATCGCCTCCATTATTCCTTGTCGACGGCCGCCCGAGATAAGTTTTTGCATGACTGACTCCTAAAGTTAAAAGCCGTCTAGGCTTTCTCGCCAACTCCTAGACGGTCAAAGTTATTCGGGCGATTTAATCGGCCGTTACCCAGGTACCCGGCGCCAGTTCGATGTATTTGTGATAGTCGGACACGTATTTGATCGCGTGATCGATCGACTCCGCCGGGATATCTTCTAGGCGGGTATAGCCGAGCTTGCCGAGTAGCAGCCCTGCCTGGCCCATACCATGGCCTACGCCGTTCGGGCGCTTTTCGATCATGCTTGCAAAGCTGATAAACGCAGCTTGCAAATCATCTAGAGGTGTAGCTACCGGAACCGGTGCAGGCGGGGGGACGGGAGCGGCCGGCGCTGCGGGTGCAGCGGGCACTGGGGGTTGTGGCACTGCTGGCACGGCTGGTACTGCCCCCGGTGCAACAGGGGCCGTGGGCATAGCGGGCGTGTACGCTGGTGCAGCCGGAGCGCCGCCCACTGTTCCGGGCTGAACAGCTCCACCTTGGGCGGCAAGCATAGCGGCGTGGTCGGGAAAGCCGGCGGCAACGGCGGCGACATCCTGTGCAATTTGTTCCTTGGTGCGACGGGTGCGCTTACCGGATGCAGGTGCGGCAGGGGCTGCGGGTGCAGCGGGCACTGTCGGTACCGGCGGAACGGCCATAGCCGAAGGGGGGAGCGGTGCAGCAGGGGTTGCGAGCGCTGCCGGTACCGGCGGGATAGCCATGGCCGCCGGTGCGAGAGGGGTAAGTGCAAGGCCGGGGATTTGCGCGGCAACTTCAAACAACGCCGACGATAGTTCAGAGGCGAGTGCTGCAGCTTCCTCAAGGGCGTTTTTATAAGCTTCAGACATTTAGGTGACTCCTGTTTAAATTTAGAGATTTAGGCGTGAGCCCGGGTACTTCGGCACTGCGGTACAAACTAATTAACCGTTACAAATTCCATGTGACCTAGTGTGCTGTTCCTTTTGATTTCAAAGATAAGCGAATCTTCGTCTACGCAAAATATACGCATCCCCGGCAATTTTTTATCGTAAATCTCTGCTGCTTCCGAACGGCTTACAAGCCTAGCTGGTAGCCCTCGTTCAACAGTGAAATACTGATGCTCGTTTTGCATAACCCCTCACAAATAGCTTGGTTTTACGACTTGGCTGATAACATGCTCTTTGCTAAAAATTCGTTCAAGTAAAAAGTGGTCTATCGAATTCTCCGTAGTGAGTACATAGACCGATGCAGCACGGCCGGTTTTAAACACGGATTCGGTGCGCTCAATCGCTTGCCGAAAATGCCACGGTACAAACGTTGTCTCTACGCAGATAATCGTATCGGCAACGCTTAGATCGATCGATTGTCCTGCTGATACGATGTTGCCGAAAAATAACCGACAATCCGGGTCAGATCTAAAATGCGCAGCTAACGCATACTTCTGCTCTGTCGTGTTGTGCCCGGTAACTTGGACACTGGGGTAAGCTGCTAACCTTAATTGTAGCGCATCTATTACCTCGTGGTGGTAACTAAAAACAATTATTTTTTGTTCCTCCTGCAAACGGTTTTCGATGAACTCAATACAGTCCGGGAGCTTACGAAGCGCACTCTCTTTCAGCACCTCGGATAGCCCCTCAATCGACAATAAAGGGTTCTCTGTTTGCCGCAACACCTCACGGTTAAAACCACTTTCACGACTATCGACAGGTCGGTCAAAGGTGATCAGCGCTATCTCAGGCGACTTATAGCCTTCGATAATTTGCGACTTCATACGGCGCAAGATGTGCGGCGCCGTCAGATCATGTAGCTCAGCAAGATTAGACGCGCCACGTACATCCAGTCCATAGGGCTTATCTTTCGACCAGGGTGCATGCCACGCCGCAGCGTAGCGCTTCGCGAACGTCGGGTAATTCATGCTCGTAATATCGAGCGCATTGAGCATCGGCCACCACTCTATGGGCCGGTTAGGCATCGGCGTGCCGCTCAACGGGTGGCAGATTAATGAATGACGAGCCAGATGTTGCGCGGCCCCCGTTCTGCGCGCCATGGGGTTCCCGAGCATATGAAATTCATCCGGCAAAAACCAATTGTATCGAGCACGTTTAGGAATACGGACGAGGTTGTCGCCGAGGATATCGTAATTGGTAATATAAACATCGGCGTCCTCGATAATGTGCGCGCTACGACCGTATAAGATGTTGATCTTGACGCGAGGATTCAACTCACGAAAATGGTCCCGCCAGATTAACTTAGCGGAAGCGGGGCACGCGATCACGCCTGGGCCTTTATCGTGCACCGACAACGTAGCGGTAAGCGTTTTACCTAACCGCATATCATCGGCACACAAACCTTTCGGGTGATCACGCAGCCACTGATACCCTGAGTATTGATGCGCTTGAGGTAATTTCACTGAGGCCGCGTCTCAAAGTTTTTCGCTGATTGATTAGAAAGCCACTGAGGCTTAACTTCAAGCCAGTACCAAATACCGGACGGCCTTTGAACTAAGTAGTTTGCCCATGCGGGTGCGTCTTTCCAATCCGGTTTCATGGCCGCTCCTGAAGGGAATTACGCCAAGAAATGGACGATCGCACGCGCACAGAAAGAAACCGTCCACGGGTTTGATAGACACCGAATTCTTCACGAGTTGAGGGCCTATCCTCAAACCAATACCAGTTTCCTTTTGCGTCTTTGGCGCAATATCTAGCCCATGCCGGTGCGTCTTTCCAGTCTGGTTTCACTTTTGACCTCGCATCATTTTGTAAATTACGATTGTGACGATCATCGCCGTCAAGGAAATAGGATGTTCAGTTACAGGAAGGTAATAGCCCCCGAGGTTATCGATTATGCAATTCGGTTTCCACGGGGTAAAAGTCATATGCGCTTCAAGTCAGCCGCAGCGCTTGAGATAACGCGTCGTGCAACTTCTTGGATAGCACGTTTAGCCTCACGGAAATCCTCTTCAATTAAATACATACCATGGGTGTGTTTTTCCCGTAGATTCAACAGAACTTCGTGTTGATTGTGCAGCGCTTCTATGCCGGCCATCGTCTCGGCGTTAGCGAGATAGAGCGCTTCCTGTTCGCGTTTTATCGCGTCGGTAAAATCGCACTGGTATAACTCTCGCCATTCGTCGGGCGTATGCTGGGCCAAGGTTCTACGTGCCGATGCATGCGCCTCGCTTAGCCATTTTGTTTCGTTAAGCTGTTGCAATCGGGCTGCTGTGTACAACGTCGCGTGTCCGTGGCGCCTATATTCGCCGCGATGATTGACGGGTAGCGCAAACTCGGTTTTGTGTTCGCGGCCGTCGCGGTAATAGTAGATTGCCATGGCTAGGTACTCGCAGTTAATGCAGCGTCGGGCGTAAAGCTTTCAGGTCATCAGCGCTTGCCTGAGTCACTTGCAACTCTTGAGCTAGCACATCGCTACCCGACAAAAGTGCGCGCAATTGTCTGTCAAGTTTTTGCTTAATTGCTTCTTGTTCAAGTTTTGACCCGAACTCAAGAATGACGGCCCGAATTGCGCCGACTTCCGAAGCGCCAGGAATCGCAGCTAGCGTTTCAGCGTCGAACATTTCTAAGATGCCGGGGCGGATATCGGCCATACGCTCTTTAGTGCAACACGATTCGCAGGCAACGATATCTGGCAGCACAGTAACGATTACCGACTCTTCCCCCGGGCGTAAAACTTCAACCTGATAAGCGAGCCAGCCGGCCGCGAAATTGCGGCACCCGGGGCTGACGCAATCTGGTATCGGGTGATCTTCGTTGCATGATATACATTTAAACGTTGGTCGTTTCATAGTCTGCCCCACTTGGCTACTTCCGACAGGATAAATTGTTCGCTGCATACTTTCGCTACTTCCAGTGCACGTGTTTGTACCCAGGTAGATAGCACCCGACGTATTTCACTCTTCGGCCTCCCTGGCATGATGTCCACTATAGCCATCGTGTCCGCACACGCACACGGCTCGAACTTATCGCGCTGGATCTCTTCAATTGTGACTCTTATCCGATAGTGTTTTTCCACCTTAAATCACTCCTAATAAGCAGCGCGCCGTTACGACTACGGCGGCGCCGGTTGCAATGCCTGCCATGTAGACGGCACCCAAAGTAAGCGCAAGGTCCGACAAAGGCCAGCGCGTATAAGTGGTTTTCATGGTCTTTCCTCAAGACTATTCGCCGCTTGTTCCAGGGTGTGATACGCTTGCTCATACCTCGGCGCGGCGCTCCAATGCCCCATGTTAGGAATCCACTGGGGCTCGTACTCAAACCAACTCCAGGCCCCGTCGGCGTCCATTGCTAAATATCGTGCCCATGCCGGTGCGTCGTCTTTCCAATCTGGTTTCATGGTCTTTCCTCAAGAGATTCGAGTGCCGAAACAATGTCAAACCCTTCCATTAGCCCAGGGTTTGCCCAACGGCCAGCCCGTTTAATCCAAGCGGGTTTATGCTCATGCCAATACCACTCGCCGTTAGAATCCATTGCAACAAATTGAGCCCATGCCGGTGCATCTTTCCAATCTGGTTTCATGATACGTACCTCATAACTAGGAAATTAACCGCGCCGCAGAAAACCCCGTAGATACAAGCGGTTTGTATCAGTGCCCAATCCCCGAGTAGCCAAGCGTCAAATTTCTGTTTGAAGGTCTTCATACTCGGCCCTTATCATAGTCAAAGTGCGGCACCTTTACCCCGTCGACAAGAAACCCCCAGATACCGCGGTATTTGCCTGTCACGAATAGCGTGGTACAGCCGCCGGGGGCTACCGAAATAATCGTGTGATATTCGTTAAAGTTTATCGCTACGGTATCCCCCGGTTGACGCAGATAGGTGCGGCCATCCTCACGCTGCTCGATATACCACCCTTTCAAAATATATGTGCGAGCGTTCCAAGGGTGGTCATGATGATCTCGGCTGCTGTCCGGGCGCATAATCTCGTGGATACGTGCTGAGTGTTTAATGAAGGGCGCGTATTTGCATTTGTGGGTCCAGCTATCATAAGCATTGAACAGCCAGTACCGGTACATATAGGTTTCCGGCCCCTCACCGATATGGATGTACGGCGTGCGCTGGGCACGTTCAATCAGCCAGTCTGCAACTCTAGGTGAGCTGACGACAAAGGCTAAGGCGCTTGCGGCTAGCTCGCCTAGGCAATCGCGCGCGCCGAGCACAAGCATGCGTGCGATATCGAAGGCGTTTAATTCGGGGTGAAATCGACTCACGCTACATACTCCTGTGAAGTTAAAGCTCCAATTGGGCGGGCGCTGACCCTAGCCCCTTGGTGCAAAATAATATAGATGATCATGAAGATCACTGCGTACATTACAAGTCTTACAATAAGCTTTAAAAACGTCCAACCGATGCAGGCGAAGCACAGTGCGACAAAAGCGAAAACCAGTAGAAAGTCCCCGTGCATGACACATTTTCCTTGTTATGGGTACTATAGGGTATTAATCTTTGCCGTGCAAGAATTTTATTATTCTATTGCAGGGCTAGACCCGTATGCTACACTAAGTCCTAAGTTGCAACTTAACTTTTACTATTTAACTACAGGAGGCAAGCATATGACTGCAAGAGGGGCACGGGTTAAGGTCAGCCCGAAGCAAGATGCACAGTACAAAAAAAGTTGCGCTCAAGGTGTAGCTAATGCCTTAGCCCTTGCGGGCAGCGGTAATAATCTCGCTCGTATCCTGGGGGTATCCTCTGTCGCAATTGTCTATATGAAGCACCGCGGGCAGATCAGCCGCAACGGCGCCCTGCTACTCGGCCTTCTCCCGGGATTCCCGATGAATTTAGAGGATATTCGACCGGATATCAAGGTGCTCGATCCGGCGTGGCTGAAAGACCCGGTATTTAAGAGCAAGCTTGCAGCAGCTAAGGCTTACTTGAAAGCTAACCCTTTGCCGGAGCAAAAACCATGACCAATACGTTAATCCTTGTCCCTTTCCAGGTGCTGATCGCTGAGATACGAGGGTCACGAGGAGACGTCTCTTTCCGTAGAACGCTCCGCGGGTGGAAAGGTGTGTATCGCTTTTACATAGATGTCCTTTTTCAAGGGATTCGCTGCTCTGTGCTCTTAAACGATGTTTGTGTTTGCAACGAGGCTGATTTTATTAACCCTAAGGAAGTAGCTGATTTTCTCAAACAACATTTCCTAGCTGATTTTCTCAAACAACATTTCCTAGCTGATTTTACTAAGGAGACACCGATGCCTACGGACTATGATGACGCACTTGAGCAAGACAAGAGCCTTGCACGGCTAAAAGATGCTGAGGTTTTTGTTGCCTTAAATAGCGCCTTAGATGCGAAGCGTAAAGGTGCTACTGCCCATAGCGATATCCCTGAGGGCCTAAAAGAAGACTTTATTCCTGAAGATTATCTGCAAGATGCACCTCCTCTCGAACAAATCACCGCGGCTACGCTTGAAGATCAAGCAATCGCTTTTGCTCAACGTGTCTGGTCCGAGGGTTTTACTCTCGCGGAGGCTAAACTTGCGCTAAGCCCAGGTCTCAGCTCCGCACAGTACATTCAAGTAGCTGAGAGTTTCACTGCTTCCTGTATCAATTACCTCGGCGTACAGCTTGAATTTAACAAGCCTGTTAAAGGCGAGTAGTCTCACGCAACACAACACGTTTTACTGTAGGCCCCTTGGTTGTTTAGAGGGGCTTCGTTTTCTAAGCTCATAACAGCGAAAATTATGAACGAGCTAAGCCAATATGGTAGTCAGCTTTTGACCAATGGCTATAACATCGTGCCCATACAGCCCGGGGAAAAACATCCGGGGATGAAAGGGTGGAGCACGGTACAGCCTTCCTTCGACAATCTTAATAAGTGGTTAGCCAACGGCCACGCGCATGCAGGTATCGGCATCATTACCGAGTGGGCGCCGGCTATCGATATCGACGTATCCGATGAATCTGTAGTCGATACGATGGTGGACTGGATCGATATGCACATCGGCCAAGGGTTGCGGCGAATCGGCCGTCCGCCTCGCGCCCTACTCGCTTTTCGTACCGATCAGCCGTTTAGCAAAATGCTATCAGCTAAATACGCCGATGCGACGGACCCGACAATTACGCATCGCATCGAAATTCTAGGTAAAGGACAACAGTATGCCGCTCTGCACATTCACCCAGGGACTCAGCGCCCGTATATCTGGCCCGAAGATAGCCCTGCCACTACACCTTACTTTCAGCTACCCCTCTTGCGGCTCGTCGACTGTAGAGCCGTACTCACTGCCTTCGAAGCGCTTGGTGCGCAGATGGTCACCGCCGGTAAGTGGGTGTTCCTTAAACGGGGCGCCTTCGGGGTTGCTGCGGATCTCACGCCGACAGATGTTGATGCGCTCCTTGACCGAAAAGCGCCCGCACCGATCGAGCCGACTCAGCTTGATCACCTGCTAAGTTTTATCAATGCCGACGACTATGATCAATGGGTACACGTCGGCATGGCCTTGCATCATCAGTTCGACGGCAACTTAGAAGGTGTCGACGTATGGGACCGATGGTCACAAACCGGTAAAAATTATAACGGCGTCGATAGCCTACTGGCCAAGTGGAATAGCTTTAGCGAAACCCGCGATAGCGCCGTTACCGTCGCGTCTATCTTTCACTGGGCTAAAACCGAACAAAACGTTCAAGCCGAATCTTACCGGTTACGGTTAAATAAGATGATTGCCGAAGCGCAGTCTTATACCGATTTAATGGACGGCCCGCTGACTAAAGACCTCCGTAAGTACGTTTCAGCTAATCCGGTGATGGCGGTTCCGATCCAAAACGCAGTTAAATCGCGTGCAAGTGCACTTTTAGGCTCGACCGTCCCGCTAGCTGATGTCAAGAAAGCCCTCAAATCGGCCCCTGGCGCCTCTGCCGGGTCATCCGAGGTACTTGCCCCAGGGGAGCACTCTAACGGGGCGCTGTCGGCTCTGTGGGAAGGTTGGTACTACCTCGCTGAGAATGACGAGTTCTTTAGCACGGCGCAATCTAAAGCGTATAGCCCTGCCAGCTTTAACGCTATTTTTAATAAACGCGTAAAAATGCCTGACGATCAGCGCAACGCCTCGGCCCTTGCAACGGATATTTACGGTATGCAAGTTTTAAACGGCGCACGCTATCGGCCTGGTCAGCCTTTAATTTTTACCGATGAACTGGGTACTTGGGCAAATATTTATAAAGATACCGGCGCCCCGTTGCCGCAGTTTTACGATACTGCAGGCACAGAGATCGTAAAAGCCATGCTCGGCCACCTAGAGGCCGTCATCGAAGACCCGCGGGACCGGGAGATGCTGCTTGATTACATCGCCTGGACGGTTCAACAGCCGGGTAAGAAGATCCGTTGGGCAATTTTAGTGTGGGGACATGAGGGTATCGGTAAGACGTTTTTAGCCGAGATGTGTCAAGCCATGCTCGGTACCTCGAACGTCAAACCGGTTGACCCTGCGATGCTCGGCGGCAACTTCCAAGATTGGGCTGCCGGCTCCTTGCTTAATTTTGTCGAAGAGATCCGTTTAGAGGGTAAAGACCGGTACGCGATTCTTAACAAGATGAAACCTTATATCTCGAACGGCTCGGTGCATATCAACCCCAAGGGTAAGACTTCGTACACCGCCGTCAACGTAACTAACTACATGATGTTTACTAACTTCGAAGATGCTTTACCTCTCGACGAAGACAACACCCGCTATTACGTTATTTTTACGCGCTTTAAAACTAAAGAGGAAGCGCGCCAGTACCGCGTTAAACATGAAAAGTTTTACGGCTGGCTGTTTGAGTCTATGCGCGCCAACGCAGGTAGCTTGCGTAAGTATTTTACCGAGCGCGTGATATCCGAAGCGTTTAATAACAATGCGCGAGCACCGGAGAGCCAGGGTAAGCACCGCATGGTTGAGGTCAGCCGTAACGACGAGGAACGCATGCTAGAGGATCTGCTTGATCAAGGAGGCCGCGCCCTGGGCATGAATGAGACGCTGCTGTCTGTGACCTGGCTGCGCACCGTCTGGCCGCTTAGCGGGGCTCTACCGTGGCCTGGGCCTACCCGCATGCTGCGCACCTTAGCCAAGATGGGTTATGTGCGTGTGCCGCTAGCAACTTATAAGTCCAGGGTTAAATTAGGCCGGGGGCTACACACTATTTATACGAAGGACGTGGCTTGGTCTAACTGCACTGATCTTGATTTAGTGCGGGATGCGATAGGAGGGAATTTAGATAACATAGCTGAAGAACACTGATGTACACAGGAGGTACACTACCTGTGTACCGACTTAAGTACTTGATTTCATTCTTCTTTCTTTCTTTTAGTACACTGGTACACTGAAAAAGTAATAAAGAGAGTAGAAGAAGAAATGATATATCGTGATATTACGATATATACATTATGCGTCAGGATAGAGTTTTGTCGATTCCGGTGCACCGCGTGTACCAAATCGCTGAAACCCAATACAGGTAAGGGTTTCAGCCCGTACACAGGGGTGTTCTGAGTGCGTACCAGACGGTGTACCTGACAAGGTTAAAAAGCTTTTTAACTTTTAAATTGGATAAAGAGGGGGTTTTATGGCTAAGTCGGATAATTTTAAGGCGGCTAAGCGTTTAGCTTTACGTGATTTACTAGATTTTTACGGGGGCTCAACTAAGCAGTTAGCCCGAATTTTAGCTATACCTGAAGGCCGAGCCGCCGGATGGATGTCTTACGGGCAAATTAGCGCTAAAGGAGCGCAACTTGTTGAAAAGGTAAATCCTAAATTTAGCGCTGCTACGCTTAGACCTGATCTTTTCGGGGGTAAAGATGGCTAAAATTGCAGCTTTATTAAAACCTCTCGCTAGGCCTGCTACGCTTGCTAAGACTACTAAATCTCTTGAGATAGGGGTTAAAGTTAAAACTAAGGCTACGAAGCCTACTAAACCTAAGATAAAACTAGAACATACCGACCAAGTTATATTTACGGCTAAGTTAAAAACGTTTTATCCCGACGTACTGGGCTACGCCGTACCTAACGGCGGCTCCCGTGGTGAGATAGAACGTGTGCGTCTAGCCGCCGAAGGTGTTCGCGCAGGTGTATACGATTATTGTATACAAGAAGCAAGGGGCGGTTATTTTGGCCTCTATTTAGAGTTCAAGCGCTTAGGCCGACAAAATGAAAAGAACGGGGGCCAAAGCGAGGCCCAAGTTGAGTTTGCCGCAGCGGCGCATCGTAAAGGGTATTGCTGTATTGTCGTGTACGGGCATAAGCACGCCTGGGACGTTTTCAACTGGTATATGGATTTTGCCGTTACAATCCCCGTCAGATAACACAACTGAAAGCTATCGAGGTTTGCCATGCTGCAGGATCAAGGCGCGGCGCAGGATCAAGAAGATGAATTAGAGGAGCTGCAGGCTCGCCTTGAAAAGCGGGCTGTTTCCGTTCGCTCAACGGCTATCGATCCGCCTGATTGGTTTGACATGCGTGTTATGCAGCAACAGAGAGACAAGCGCCTTCGGTCGTTACGCAAGCGCAAGTTAAATCGTAACTGGATATCCCCGCGGTTCCATCGATAATTTTGAGGTGACACTATGGCCTTCCCTAATTCTCAGTCCAACCCTGCCTCTGCTATCCCTGTCTGGATTGCCCCCGCACCTGCAGGTAGCGGCTCAACTCAGCATGTTGTCAACCTGACGACCAATGAGACTCTGGCCGTAACGACAGGACCAACGTTACTCGAAAGCATCATCGTTGGAGTGGCCGGTGTGACTTCGACTATCGTGGTTGACGATGGATCTAACGTGAAACTTACACTGTCTACTACAGCCGTTAATGTTTATCCGGTGAATATCCCAATCGCTACGGCGCTCAACGTCACAACGGCCGGCGGCACTGCGGCGAATATCACGCTTATCTATTCAGAATAACCGGAGGCAATTACCGAGCTAGCACCATGGCTAAAGCTAAAACCAAGGAGCAACTTGAGCAAGAGTTAGCTGCTGCGCTCGCTCAAGTTGAAGAGGTGCAAGAGGCGTACATGAAGGCCATCACGCCCAAGGCCGCGAAGTATAAGCCTACAAAGCTTGTCACATTTACTCATGCGGTTATGACCGAGCTTTGTAGCTATATCGCCGGTGGCCCAGGTGTGCGAGGAATGACCGTTACTGACGCGACTAATCAACCTGGCATGCCGAGTATGAGCCTGCTATTTACCTGGCTCGATAAGGCTGCGGCACCTGAAGAATACCCTGAGTTTAAAGGCGTAGCAGAGATGTACGCGGCTGCGCTTGAGGTCCGCTTGCAATCTATGCAAGACGAGTGTGTCCAGATTGCCGATGATGACCGTATCTCGCTAATCGAAGAGACTGAACAAGAGCTAGTGTATCGGCGCGGCAAGCTTGTTATCGACCCCGAAACAGGCAAGCCTAAAATCCGTATCACCAAGCAAAAGATTAAACGCATTGACAACACTCAACGTGCCAACTTACAGATAACGACACGCCAATGGATCATGGGGCGCATGACGCCTAAAAAGGTTAGGGTTAGTCAAATGGACTATCGCATTAGCCAGGGTAGCGCAACTAATCAGGAAGGCGCTGACGACCCGGCTTTGATCCGTATCATCGGTGGCTTGCCGGCCGACGCACAAATCCGCGAAGAGCCGAAAGTGACGTATCTCGAACAGGCTGAAGACGGGGTGAATCGCGATGCCTGAAATCATCCTGCCTACACTACACCAGGGGCAGATAAACGCGCATCTCGCACGTGGCCGGTTTAAGGTATTGCGATGCGGGCGCCGCTGGGGCAAGACTGAATATCTGACTACGGTTGCTTGCGATGCTGCGGTTAAACGTGAGTCGGTTGGTTGGTTTACGCCGGAGTATAAGCAGCAGACCGAGGTATATGAACAGATCCTTGATATCCTGGAAGTCGTTAAGCGTCGGTCGTCTAAAACCGAAGGTGTGATCCGGCTAGTCACAGGAGGCCGGATTGACTTCTGGACCTTAGAGAACCCGCGTGCCGGCCGGTCCCGCAAGTACCACAAAGCCATCCTTGACGAAGTGGCTTTTGCTAAACCGAATATGATGGATATCTGGGCCAAATCCATCAAGCCTACCCTGCTCGACTATCGCGGCACAGCAATTGCAGCGAGTACGCCGAACGGGGTTGACCCAGATAATTTCTTCTACAAGATATGCAATGACCCTGAGAACAAGCACGGGTTTATCAGCTATCATGCGCCGTCGCATAGCAATCCTTTCCTGCCGCCCGAGGAGTTAGCTCTACTCCGGGTACAGAATCACCCGCTTGTCTTTAAGCAAGAATACCTCGCTGAGTTCGTGGATTGGTCCGGGGTGCAATTCTTTAGCCTCACGGCGATGCTCGATAACGGCGTGCCCGTGCCGACCCCTCAGCACATCGATACTGTGTTCGCCGTGATCGATACAGCAGTTAAGACAGGCAAGGATAACGACGGTACCGGCGTAACGTATTATGGATATTCCGAGTTCCACGGCAAGCCGCTTACCATCTTGGATTGGGATGTGCTGCAGATCGAAGGCGCGCTGCTTGAGACCTGGCTACCCACGGTTTTCCAGAACCTAGAAGCGCTGTGCGTTAAGACCAAGGCGCGTAACGGATCACAGGGCGCTTTCATCGAAGATAAGGCTTCAGGTACTATCCTTATCCAGCAGGCCTTGCGTCGCGGGTGGCCTGCACAGGCAATTGACAGTAAACTTACGGCACTAGGCAAGGATGAACGGGCGATTAGCGTCTCAGGCTATGTCTATCAAGGCCTCGTTAAGATCACTCAATACGCTTACGATAAGGTAGTGCAATACAAAGGCGAGACCCGGAATCACTTTCTCACCCAAGTGCTCGGATTCAAGATAGGCGTGAAGGATCAAGTAGATGATTTACTGGACTGCTTCACTTACGGTATCAGCTTGGCCCTCGGCAACGGCGACGGCTACTAAGGATTTAAATCATGGCCGAATACGAAATCAGCAACGGCACGGGCACAGGGCAAGCTTTTGCTCAGATTATGAGCGGCGGCGATATCCAGCCAGGCGACTCGCCTTCTTACGAATTGTGTAAGCTGATCTATCGCTATCACCCGCTCGGCGCCAAGATGGCGCGCGCGCCGATTAAGATGGCGCAATCCCAAGAGCGCAAGATAACGATTAACGGTGGCCCCGAAGATCGTTTGCGCAAAGCTTTTGAGGACGAGTGGCTGAATCTTGAGAATGACAAGAACATCCTCAACGTTGGTTCGCTATCTCGGGTGTACGGGGTTGCGACGGTCATCGTCGGCGCCGTCAATATCCCGACAGATAAACCGATCGACCCGTTCAAGTGGCCTAAGCTTGAACTCTATTTCAACGTACTCGACCCTTTGAATACGTCGGGCTCACTCGTGCTTAATCAAGATCCTAATGCACCTGACTTCCTGAAATACAAGGACGTGACGGCCGCCGGCCAGGTTTATCACCGCAGCCGCGCCTGTGTGCTAATGAATGAAGAGCCGGTATTCCTCGATTACACGGGCTCGGCCTTCGGTTATGTCGGGTGCTCGGTCTATCAGCGGGCACTCTACCCACTTAAGACGTTTATCGAATCAATGCGTACCGATGATCTTGTGACGCGCAAGGCCGGGGTACTGATCGCCAAGCTGAAACAGATCACAGGTGTTATCACTAACTTGATGCAGCGCGCCGCGGGGCGTAAGCGGGATTTGTTGAAAGAAGCGACGACTAACAATGTGATCAACATTGGCCCGGAAGATTCGGTTGAGACACTTGACCTGAAAAACGCAGATACCGCTATGACGGTAGCACGTAAGAACGTGTTAGAGAACGTCGCTGTCGCCGCGGATATGCCGGCCAAGCTATTGAATAGCGAGACCTTCGCGGAAGGTTTCGGGGAAGGTACCGAGGACGCTAAGAACGTGGCGCGATATATCGACAATATTCGTAAGTGGCTCAATCCGGCCTACGCTTATTTCGATGAAATTACGATGCATCGCGCTTGGTCCCCCGAGTTCTATGCGTGCGTGCAAGCCGACTTCCCTGAGTATCAAGCTATCCCCTACGAGCAAGCTTTTTACAAATGGAAAAATAGCTTTAGTGCTACTTGGCCTTCCCTGCTGATTGAGCCGGAAAGCGAACAGGTCAAGGTCGAAGATGTGAAGCTCAAAGCTATTGTCGCCGTGATGGAAGTTATGACGCCCTTAGTCGACCCGACTAATAAAGCTGAGGTTATGCGCTGGGCCTCGGATAACCTCAGCGAAATGAAGCTGATGTTTAGCACACCGCTTATGCTTGAATTTGACGAGTTGCTTGCCTTCCTGCAGAAACAGCAACAGGCTAGCGAGGATGCCGCTAGTCAGTTAGCACAGCAAGACACTCAGCAAGCCGAGACGCCGACCAGTCGACCGAAGCCTTTTGCTGTAACTGCCTAATCAAGGGGTCGTTATGCTCGATAAGTACACACTGCGTGTTAGAGTCGATACCAAGGTCCATAGGATCGAACTCGTTACGATGCATCCGGTGTTTGAATACGAAAGTATGACGGGCGCCAAGCATTATGTTGCTGCAAGGATAGAAGATTTTGACTCTGAGGCTATTTGCACTTGGTTTGTTGAACTTTTTACCCAGCAGGAAGTAGCGAGCACGATGTTAAAGACGCATCGTTTCGGTTATATCAAAGACAAAGAATTCATCCCTTTGACCTCGGCCCATGGCTAGCAAATCCTTTTTCCAAGTCATCACCGAAGCGATCCGCGATATCGAAGCGCACGGCTATGACTCGCAAGCGCGTATCCAGCGGTGGATACTCGTGATACGCGAGGCTGCGGCCAGGCATTACACCCCGCAAAGCATGGTCGAAAATATGTTGAACGGCATGCTGCGTACCGTGTACACGCGTTTTATCGAGAAAGACGGCGTGTACAAAGTGCATCCGGGCATATCGCGATTTACGATCGACCAGATGAAACCTAGCCTGCATCGCGAGTTAGAGCGGCGCATGGAAGCCTCACGCAATTTGATCAAGTTGCATCGCGAGGAAACGATACGCAAGACGATTCAGCGCTTTGAAGGTTGGTCGACCTCGGTACCGGCCGGCGGGAGCAACGTAGTAGAAGTGAAAGAAGTTAAGGAGAATTTAACTAAGCCCCTTACCTCACTACCCTATGAAGAGCGGCGCGTGTTGATTGATCAAGCGCACAAGCTGATATCGAATATCAACGATATCATCGCACTCGACAATAACGCTTTGTGTGCTGTTTGGGATTCACGCTGGCGTCAGCCGGGGTACAACTATCGGCCCGACCATAAAGAGCGTGACAGGAAATATTATGCGATCCGCGGTAACTGGGCGATGCAGAAAGGTTTGATGAAAGTCGGCCCTGCCGGTTATACCGATCAGATTACGCAGCCCGGCGAAGAGCCCTTTTGCCGCTGTAGCTACGTTTATGTGTACAATCTCGCCAGTGTGCCGGATTATATGCTTACGGTCTTGGGCATTAAAAGCTTAGAGCGAGTCGCAGCACAATGATAAATATCGGGGTTTTAAAGGCAAACCATGGCTGAGCTAAAACGCGCAGCCGGGGTGATGTTTGTTTCCGGCAACCAAATCTTGCTGACGAAACGCAGCCTATCTTGCGACTACCCTGGTACCTGGGCTTTCCCGGCCGGGGGCCTAGAAGCTGGCGAGTCCCCTGAGGAAGCAGCGCGGCGCGAGTGCCGTGAGGAACTGAAATACGAATGCTCGGACCTGACGCAGCTTAGCTATTCGAACGATGGCCACAACGAATTTACGACTTTCGTTGCCCGGGTTGAGCAATTCACGCCGACCTTGAATAGTGAGTCAGATGCGTTTATGTGGGTGGACTTCGGCGCTTACCCGGCGAACCTGCATCCCGGCGTGCAAGACCTGCTCGGCAATAATCATTTGCAGGCGAACAATAGCCAAAACCCGGCCGATATTAGCGAGTTGGACGTAGCCCGGTCGATCGCTTCCGGCGATTTGCCTTCCCCTCAAATTTACTCAAACATGGCCCTGTTCGCGATTCGCGTAACAGGCACTGGCATTGCGTACCGTAGCTTAGATCAAGAATATGTGCTACGTTTGCCAGAAAATTACCTGACCAAAGAGTTTTTAGCGCGATGTAACGGCGTGCCGGTTATTATGTTGCACCCGGAAAAGCGCACTCTAGACTCGAAAGAATTTAAAAAGCGTATCGTCGGCTCGATTATGTTGCCTTATATCAAAGGTGACGAGGTCTGGGCGATAGCCCGAATTTACGATGCCGATGCCGTAGAGATTATGTCGGACCCGGATTTTAAGGTATCGACCTCGCCCACGGTTGTTTTCAGGGAAGGCGCGAACGGTATGCTGCAGTTAGCCGACGGTACGCCTTTCCTGATTGAAGGCAAACCAGGGCTTATTGATCACGTGGCAGTCTGTGAGTTGGGAGTATGGGACAAAGGCGGCGCGGCTGCTGGCGTTATATCGGATTCAGCAAATGGAGAATCAATCATGACGGAAGAAGAACTGAAGGCTAAAGCCGACGCCGAAGCCAAAGAAGCAGAAGACAAGAAAAAAGCGGACGAAGCTAAGGCCAAGGCCGATGCCGAACAGCCGGCTTGGGCTCGTTCCTTGGCGGATAGCGTAGCAGCTATGGGCGCCCGGATGGACAGCATGGAGGAGGCCCGTAAAGGCGACAAGAAAGCCGATAAAAAGGCTGACGGTGCAGGTGAAGAATTGCCTGCTCCGACGATGACGGCCGCCGATAAAAAGGCGGACGAGAAAGCCGAGGAAGCGAACAAGAAGGCCGACGCAGCTATGAGCGAAAACCAAGCGCTTAAAAAACGCCTGGAAATGCTCGAAGGCAATTTGCCGCGGGATACGCAAGCGGCTGACTACGGCCTGTTCGCTACCGCACAGGCTCGCGCTGATAGCGTGTACTCGGCCCTCGGCCAGCGCGCCCCGGCGCCAATGTCCGGCGAAACGCTGCTGTCGTACAAAAAGCGGCTGGCTCGCCCGTTGCAAAAGCACTCCGGCGCTTGGAAGGATATCGAGCTGACGCCGGAACTGCCGGAAGCCGTGCTAGCGATGGCTGAAGAAACGATTTACGCCGATGCCATGGTGAGCGCGCATACCGTTGATGCAGGATCGGCTGAGCTTCGCCCGATTATCCGCACCGACGCTACCGGCCGCCAGATCACCGAATATGCAGGCCACAGCCCGCGTAGCTGGATGGCGCCGTTTATGAGCGAGCCCCGTCTAGTGACCCAAATCAACAAAGATCCACGGAAGGGCTAAGCCATGACGACAAGCGCTATCTCACTCAACCCGAATATCACGACCAACGCGACGGGCACGTTCTCCGCGACTACTTACGGCATGGTCCAGGGTATCGCCATGGATGACCCGAACATCCGTAATTCACTGGCCGGCGGCGTCCTGGCTAGCACCGAAACCCTGCCGATGTGGGGTGGCGTGGTCATCGGTGAATATCTGAATCTGGCCGACGAGGCTAACGGCCTGGGCAATAATATCGAGCGCGCGGCGAATCAAGCTGGCGCTACCGGTATGACGGTTTATAACCAACTCAATAACGCGATCACGACACCGCAAAGCAATGCGCCGGCTGTGCCGAGTGGCGGGACGGTGAACTTCTACCGGTTCGGCTCGCATGCGCGTATCGCGGTACAGTGCGACCCTGCACTGGTCAGCCTGAATACCGGTCTGATCAACCAGCAAGTGTCCTGGGATTATGTCAATCAGAAATTGATTGCGTATAACGCTACGCCCGGCGCCTTCCCGTGCAAGATCCTCAACGTGATCGCAACCGGCTGTATGATCGTGCAATACAACTCAGGTACTGGATTTGTCACCTGGAATTTTAACGGCGCTTGCGCTCTCATCGAAATTTAAGGAGCTACTACCATGGCAAATCTTGCGCCTGCCTATTCCCAGGTAAGCCCGAATTACACCGCCCCCGAAATCATCCTGAATTTTAATCAGGTATCCGGGGCCTTCGAAATGTTTGCGACAGGCGAGCCAATGGTGCGCTTGGGCGACGGTGATCTGTACGTGTATCAAAAGCGCATGGACATTCGCACGATTGCTGCCGCCGGCCAAGTCGCTTACAACCAACTGCCGAGCGTATCGGTTGTGCCTTCGCAGATCAACACACCGACGTATCTGTTGCGCGTGCGCGCTGAGTACGATCACCACGATACGGCTGGCTTTAGCCGCTGGGGCGCATCGCTGCCCGAGTCGCAAAAGCTCGGCATGCGCCAGGGTATCTTTCAGGCAAGCCGTAACGCTGCGATTTACGGGATGAACCCGGCCGGCGGCGAAGGCATTATCAATACGGCCGGTGCCACGGCGATTAGCTTGCCGCCCGATTCGAATGGTAACGATACGCTCGTCACTTACGATAACGGGCAATTGGCTGAGTTTTTCCTGACGCTAGTTACCTCGATCCTGACCCGTATGTACCAGATGGGCCAAGTCGGCCGCATCGTCGTATTGGGTCCGCAACGGATCTTGGCGCCGATGGAAATGCAAAATATCGTCCAGCTTACGCAATTCCAGCGTACCGGTGCCGGTACGGAAACTTCGAAGGGTTTGATCGAAGATATCCTGAAACGTAACGGTTACACCTTGGAATGGTGCTATGACGACACACTCCAAGGCCAAGGTGCGGGCGGCACAGATGCGGTGATTCTGACAGTACCTGAGATCAAGAAACCCAAGATCCCGAATTGGAATACCAATACGTTTGCCGATCTGACGCCGGGTATGTTGGCTACAAACGTGATGTACTGCGATATGGTCGCGCCGCGGGAAATCCCGACCCCGTTGCCGGGTGGCGCTATCGACGTGCTGAGCGAATTGCGTATCACGTCGGGCTGGGGCCAACGCGGCGAAGCTGTTACGGTTCTGTCGATCCAGTACGAATAAGCTGTTCGGTTAAGACGTAGAGACAGTTACCCCTAGGGGCTAGGCAAACCCTGCTTAGCCCCTTTCACTATAGAGAGTAAGTCACATGGCTAAGACGCACGCTACCTTGTATATCGCTAACTGCTCGACCTTGGATCAGGATTTTCACTTTCGGGTATCCGATGTGCCGAAGCTGATTATTCAGCGTATCCCGGCCGGCTCGCAAAAGGCGCTGCTCAGCAAAGAGATCAAGCTCAGCGACATCGATAAAATTATCAAGCAGCACGCCAAGTATGGCTTGATCGATGCAAAGGAAATCCCCCGTACCACGAAATTCGTAGGGCTGTGCTACTCCCTTGATGTGCCGGTGTCGCATGACACGCTTGTTACCGCGATTACGCATAACAAAGACGTTCTGCTTGATAAGGCGCATTTGATCCGCACGGTCCAGGCTGAAGCGCTGCATGCGCAAGTACAAGACCAAGCTGACCGTCTGGCTGGTGAACTGGGTTCGCAGGCGCCGAAGCTGGCAGGTATCGAGATGCAAATTGAGCAAGAAGTAAAGCGCGGAGAGGACCAAGGCGCGGACCGACTAGAGGAAGTGATCTCTGTGTCTAAGCCGGGTTCGCCAATGGCTCAGAAAGGCGCTGAGCGTGCGCGTCAAGCCAAGAGCAACCGCCGTTAATCGATCAACTTAGGAAAAGTTAAATGCCCACGTTAGCCGGTTATTTGTGGTTTTTACGCAATATCGTTGAGGTGCCGGTCCCGGCATTGCCTGACGATTCGCCGGCTATCGCTTGGTCGTTTAACATGGCGCTCGCAATGGTCAATGCTGAAATTCAATGCGAGATACCGCTTTTATATGCTGTTGCGGTAAACAACTTCGCGGCAGACTGGCTGATCAACTGGGCGCCGGATCAAGAAGGTCAAACCTATTTTACGTTACTACGTAAAAGTAACCGGATTCTCTCTTTCGTGGCCGGTGTGATTAACGCGTCGGCCGATGAAACGGACAGCCAGTCTTTCATGGTGCCGGATACGTTTAAGAATTTCGGCGTACAAGATTTACAAAACCTTAAAACGCAATACGGCCGCGAGTATCTAGCGATTGCGCAGCAGGTCGGAAGCCTTTGGGGTATGTCATGAGAACGATTAACACTCTTGAGCTGAATAAGAAAATATGTGAAGCCCTCGGTCTTGACGTGAGTAAAGTTGCGCATGTCCGCCTATTATTCTATCCTGATTTTTCCCGAGTTGAAGTGGGCTATCTACCTACTGCCGAGGAAATAGCTAAGGTAGACCTAATCCTGCAGTACTACGACTTGATCGAGAGAAAACAGTGAGCTTTACCCTACACCTCGGCGTAATCGATGTACCTTATGCGTTTTCGTCGGTCAACACGACGCCGGTACCGAAGCGGGCAAAAGGTAAAGCTGCCCGCGGTAAGGCGCTTGTCAAGCCGGCGACGGAGCGTAAAGTGCAAAGCGGTACCGAGACAACCGGCGACGTGGCGGACTGGCTGGAAACCAAGTACGGCGTGATGGCTAAGTTTTGGGAATTGCAGGGCCAAGTCTGTGCTGACGCCCTGGGCCAGTCTTTAGTTGGCTACCTGCAAAATCAGCAACTCGGTGCGCCCGCCGGTAGCAACCCTTTTGCCCAAGGTGAAGATGCCATAGCGCAGATGTTTCGCCAGTTTCTCAGTGATGACGAAATGGCGCATGCAGGTGTGCCCGGTGTGCCAACTCAGGCCGCCTTGGACGGGTTTAACCCTCGGCTGAAAAGTAAGCAAGGATCACCGCGGCCGTCGTTTATTGCGACAGGTCTTTACCAAAAATCGTTTAGAGCCTGGATAGAATAATGGCCTCAGCCGTCGAAAGTGCTGCCTCGGGCTCGCCTCTTAACGCTGCGTTAGAGGCAGGGCTTGACAACATTTCATACAACCAGACGATTACTTTTACCAAGTACATACGACTGGTGCTGCCGCTCGACGGCTATGTTTTCTGGGTGCGCGCGGATCAAGTATCCCCTGGCGCTTTGCTTAACGCGCATCGCCTGAACCAGCTTTGCTTGAATGCGCCGACCAAGGTTTTAACGCCGGCGCCGACGCTCGTAGTGCAAGGCGCCTTCCATTTCATGACGAATCAGGAACAGCGTCAAGACGAAACCCTGGCTATCAATTCAGTGCTGTTTAATTGCACCGAGGAGATCCAAGATTTTAACGAGATTGGTCCTAATTCGATCTGGATAGGCGAGTTCGAAGGTGTGCGTTTTGCCTTTACCCGGCGCCGCATGTTTTTCGAACAGGCCGGTATATTCCACTACCAGGGCGAAGCCATCTATGCCGCTATGGAGTCGCAGATTATTGACGACGTGACAGGGTTCGACACGCAGAACGTGATTGTCTCGAACAGCCTGCCTATGTGGCTAAGCTTAGACCAGTTTATGCCGATGTACCCGTCGTTCTTGGTACCAGATAACGTTGAACCGCCCTACGCTTCGGTGCATATCGAGCCCTCCGGCACCCGTGCGATTCAGCCGGTACCGTGGAATGATTCAATGTCGAATCACTACCAACTGGTGCGCGATAAAGTCAAAATTACGATCTACGGTTTGCGTAATTTTAACGCGCTGGACTTTCAGGATTACATTTTCAGCTACTCACTGAACACTGACAATTTCGGCCTAGTCGGTGAGATGCCTGTCATGCGTGACGAAAAGCGTATCCAGTCAGAATTGAATGTGATCGCAATGAAAAAGGTTTTCGAGCCTGAGATTAGTTACTATCAAACCCGCATTAGAAACATAGCGCAACAAGATATCCTCAGCGCTACTGTAAACTATAGCGTCGATCCTACCCCTGTCGTTTAATAGCCGGAGATAACACCATGCCTCAAACCGCGCAACAAGTCGCAATTTTTCAGCAAGCCGGCTCGAACGTCAATGTCTTGGAGACAGCGGCGAAATCGACACACCTCAACATTACGGCCGCCACGGTGGTTAAGGCCGCGCCCGGTACCGCCGTTATCGTGAATGTCTTGGTCGTCGGTACCGGTACCGGTACGGTCAACGATTGCGCGACAACTGGCGCCGTCGCTACCGCAAACGAGGTTTTCGTTATCCCTGAAGCCGTGGGTAGCTACCCGGTACATTTCCCCTGTGCAGTGGGGATTGTCGTCACGCCTGGCACGGGTCAAACCCTGGCCGTGTCGTATAACTAAACCGAGGCCGCGTTATGTCCAATGATATTGTCCAAATCAACGTATCGCAGCAGGTCGGCGCCACCCCGTCGACGCTGCAGCAGACCGGTGCGTGTATCTCAAATGGGGCGACGACCTTAGCCGAAGGCACGACGGCGCTAATCACGCAAACCTCAGATTTAACGCCGTTGCTCGTGGCCCCGCAGGCCCTTACCTCGCTAACGTGGCTCTCCTCGGTTGTGACCGGGACTACTACGGCCCCGCACGGCTATACGACAGGGCAATCGATTTACCTGACGATTGCCGGGGCGGCACCGGCCGGGTATAACGGCACTTTCCTTGCCTCTATCACAGGGGCCAGTACCTTCACCTACCCCCTGACGACAAACCCCGGTACCGAGACAACACCCGGCACAGTCATTAGCGGCTCGGTAGCAGAATTGACGTCCATGATTGACACGTTTTTCGCGAACGGGTCGACCGTCTCAGTCAATGTACTTGAAGTCGGCGCGGTAAGCTCGACGGTAGGTATCGCAAATTTTGCCACTTGGCTGATGGCTAATCTGAACAAGATTTATCTGGCCTTGCTGCCGCGCTCCTGGGCTGCTGACTCGACTCTGCTGCCTCTAGGCAAGCTCTATTCGTCGACGACAAGCAAGTTTTACATGCTGACAACCTGCAGCATGGCTGACTATGCCGAGTACGCGGCGACCAAGTGCTTCGTTACCGCGGTGGAAGCGGCCGGCGTAGCTACCCCGCCGAGTACCGAGTTTGATCTTGCGTCCTTTATGTGGAACGTGCTCAATCAGAACCCGAGCACGACAAATAAAGTCCCGCCGATGGCCTTCCGTTTTGTCAGCGGGGTAACGGGTTCGAATTTTACCGGGCCACAGCAATCGGCGCTTAAAGCCGGTTTCTGCAACTATTTCATTACGGGCGCGGCAGGTGGCATTTCAAACATCATCACTAAATGGGGTACGACAGCGGACGGCCGCGATTTTACTTACTGGTATGCGGTTGACTGGCTTCAGATCAATATCGCCTTGGCCTTGTCAAACGAGATTATCAACGGGTCAAATAACCCGATCAATCCGCTCGGCTACAACCAAAACGGCATCAACCGCCTGCAATTGCGCGCACAGCAAACGACCAACAGCGGCATCACGTATGCTTTGATCTTGTCTCCCGCCACGGTTCAAGCTGTACCGTTTGCGCAGTACGTAGCCGATAACCCGAACGATTACTTCGAAGGTGTCTATAACGGGTTGTCACTGGTTATGACCCCGCAAATCGGGTTTAAATCGATCACGTTTAACATTAGCGTGACTGACTTCATTACAAGCTAAGGAGCCTGACAAATGGCAACTAATCCTATGGTTCCACAGGGCACCCTAAACCGGTTACGGGGTTCCTTCGCTATTGTCAACTTCCCGGCACTAAACGTGCCTGCGTCTTACCTGGGTAAAGCCGGTATCTCGCTGACGTTTGACGGGGAAGCGACGACGTATATCCCGACGATGACGGGCGCCGTTACTTCGCCGGAACCCTATCAAATGGTGACGGTTGAAATCCCCCTGCTGAAAACTCAAGGGCTCGCGCAGCAGTACGAGACGCAAAAGCAACTGAGCACCTTGCTCGGGGATTCGACGGTCTACACCGATAGCTCGGCACTGCCTCAGTTTGACCTGATCAACACCTCAATCGGTACGATCAAAGAATTGAAATTCGGCGGGGAAGATGCCGGGTACGTGGTAGAAATTAAAGGCTACACACTGATCAACAGTTCTTTGTGGGACCTGCTCTAATTTAACCTGCAGTAACGATAGGAGGCACTGTGTCTATTAACAAGCAAATGAATATCGTGATCGAAGTTGAAACGGATATCGGCGTGCTGCATGTGCATTCAACGCCGATCACCTTGGAAAACTTCGAGCGCCATTACCTGATTATGTCCAAGACCTGGGCCGCCCTGTACGGCGAAGGTCTTGGAGCGATCAGCGGGCCGCGTGTGTCTTACTTGATGCTCAAGGATATCGCGACCTCACGTAAAATGTGGGACGGTCAAGACGGGGTGAAAAATACACTGGTGGCCGAAATTATCCGGCTTTCCAATGTTGCCCTTCCCGATGCTAATGGCGGCTGGCGGCGTATTTCTCTTGACCGGGCGCATGAAGAGAAGATGCTAGGCGCTACTGAAATGAGCGAGCTTCTGGGGGCGCTTGTGTTTTTTACGTTGGCCTCTGCGATACAGCGTGGGAAAGAACTGTTGATCACGCTAGCCGGGATGAATGGCGTATGGGGCACACGCGCCGCATCGTGGAGCTTTACGGAGTACGTCGATTCCTTGCAGACGTCGACAGAGGCCGCGAATACTGGCGAGATGGCGGAGACGACCCCTCTTTCATCTGTGCCGCACTAGATTGGGCCTCCGGCGAGGGCTTCACGCGGTTTTTCTTGGAGTATGGGCTCGGCTGGGACTCGGCGCAAGAATTCAGGCATCGTCACATAGTTAAAGCAATTCGGCAAAGAGGGGGCCTGTAATGCCTGTATCGATCCTAGAAGTCGATGTTAATGACGAAAAATTTAAACAGTACGAGGCCACATTTGCCAAGTACGAAGCCCTCGCACGTACCCTGCCGAGTACGTGGGAGGCTGTCAATAAAGCGACTTCAGCCAATATCTCGGCGCTCAGGCAATCCGCGGCGCAAATAGCTAAGATGCAAAAAGCTATGGCCGGGGTTGCCAAGCAGCAGAATCTAATGATGCGGGTCAGTCAGACGACAGCGACCCAGTTTGTCAGTCTTGCAAAAAGCTCAGGGTCGATCGCGTCCAATATCACTAAAGCTACGACGTCGCTGCTTAAGTGGGCAGGCATTACGTCCGTGCTAGGGGGTTTAGTCGGCGGTGGCGGCCTGTTTGGCATTACACGGCTAGCTGAGTCTGTATCGAACAATCGGCGCCAGTCTCAAGGGCTTGGCACAACATATGGCGAGAACAAAGCTTTTGACTTGAGCTACGGCAAATATGTCGACTCAGGGAGCTTCCTTTCTAACGTCAATGAGTCAGTGCATGACTTGTCGAAACGCTGGGCGCTGAGTGCGCTTGGCATCTCTGAGCACGACATACAGAGCAAAGACACCGCGCAACTCGCACAGGAAGCGCTGCCTTTGATCCGCCAGAAATATCTTGCTAGCGGGCAGACAGCGCAGGGCGCACACGCCTACGGCCTTGACCAGTTTATGAGCTTGGAGGACTTGAACCGGCTCGCTAAGGCGTCGCCCGAGGATTTGCAATCCGCTCAAAATACCTATGGCAAAAACAGCAAACTACTTGACCTGAGTGATCAAACGGCCGAGTCTTGGCAAAATTTTAAGTACCAGTTAGATACAGCCGGCGACAAGATCGAAAACGTATTCGTGAAAGCCCTGGACCCCCTGATTCCTTCTTTCACTCAACTATCCGACGCACTTGCTAATGCCTTTGGCACGGTGCTAGGAGATCCGCATTTTAAAGAGTACCTAGACGATGCAGCCGTCGGCTTGCAGGACTTCGCGAAGTACCTGGTATCGGATGACTTCAAGGAAAGCACACATAAATTTTTTGCAGTAATCGACGCCCTTGGCACGCACCTTTACGACCTACTGGGTAAGCTGGGCTGGGTCGGCCCCGATTCGAGCGGGGGCTCAGGTGCGGGGGGCGATAAACCCGGCGCCGCGCTCGACCCTAATGCCTATGCTGATGCGACAAGTGAACAGGAAAAAGGCATCCGGGATATAGGCATTTTTCACGGCAACCTCAGCACGGCTGCAGCGATCAACGATGCGATCACGCATCCTAATGATTACGCCGCCCGCGAGAAAGCACGCCAGGCCATGGCCGCGGCCTCGGATTCGGTAAAAAATCCGACTATGGGGCCGATCATGAAAGGCTTGTTTGACGAGTACGGTTTTAGCTCGTTAAATGATTCACCCGAAACCGTGATTGATATGGACGAAGTGCCGGCGATTAAGCCGAAGGCTAAAACCGTTATGCCTTCCTCTTCTGAGCCGAAAGAGACGCCTATCACGATGCTTGATATGAGCGACTTCCCGGAAACGGCTAACGCTATGAGCGCCCCGGACGTATCAAGCGGGGTTAGCGGGCCGCACGGCGAACGGCATAACCCAGGTAACTTGCGCGTACCTGGCGCAAATGCTTTTCAGTCTTTCGCCTCAGATGCCGACGGCGTACAGGCCATGGCGAATCAGCTATTGCTTTATCAAAACCGTGATCACCTGGATACGCTACAAGATATCATTTCGAAATATGCGCCGCCGAAAGATGCGCAGGGCCATTTCGAAAATGATACCCCGCGGTATATTCGCGACGTGAGTAAAGAAACGGGATTTGATCCGAAAGAGCATTTAAGCCTGACAGATACCGCTACGCTTTCTACGGTTATGAGTGCGATGCTGAAAGAAGAAGGCTCGAAAGGCTATAGCGCGGATAAGGTGGCTCAAATCATCAGCGCTAAGCAAGGGCAAGGCTCGATAGCGCAGCCTGTCATTATCGAGATTAACAACAACACGGGGGGGAGCGCGATCGTTTCCTCTCGGTCTATAGCGTACTGATTATGATCAGCTTAGGGCGCGAGCTTTTTCGACTTGGGTTTGAAGTATCCCCTATCATTTTGACAGGCGGTATCGCTAGCTCGATTCCCGGCGGCATGCTGCCTATCATCACGATCACCGAAGCGGCAAGCTTTGTGACGGATCTGCTCAACGGCTCGGTTGACGATACCTTAGACAATTTCTTTGCCCACTATCGGCCGCTACCCGGCTCGTCACTCGTAGATAACGATATCGGGCAATATCCATTCGCCAATCAAACCGTGGCGGCCAATGCGACGATAGCCAACCCTTTGACTATATCCCTGCAAATGATCTGCCCTGTGCGCAAGGCGGGGGGCTATACAGCCAAGTTGATCGCCTTTACCGCGCTTACTCAGGTACTTGCGATGCATACTGCGCAAGGCGGTTTGTACACAGTGGCAACCCCTGCACAAATTTATACGAATCTTATTTTGCGTAAGCTGCATGACGTATCGGCAGGGCAAAGCGCGCAGGCGCAACATACTTATCAGTGGGATTTTGAGCAACCCCTTGTTACGTTTAGTGCAGCCGCCTCGGCGCAAAACAGCCTAATGAGCAAGCTATCAAGCGGCACGCAAATATCTGGTGATCCAACTTGGTCCGGGGCGCAAACAGCCGTAGGCAGTACGCTATCCGGCGCCGTCAGCACGACCGTGACAGGCGCGCAGAACCTGACAGGTACATTGACAGGGGCCGCGTCCGGCGTGACAGCTAGCGCGGTACCTAGCGGGTCTTCTATTGTGACGAGTTTGCCATGAGTACCGTAATTACACCTTTCACGCCTTCAGCTAACGCGCCTTTCACTTTTCAAGCTGTGCTCGACGGCACGGCCTATACCGTGACGGTGTATTGGGGTTTATTCGGTCAGCGCTGGTATATCTCGATTACGACAAGCGACAACGTGCTCGTTAAATACTGTGCAATGGTTGGCTCCCCCAACGGGTACAACATAAACTTGGTCGCAGGCCAATTCACATCACAGCTTGTTTTCCGGGCGCCGTCGCAGCAGTTTGAGGTAATCGGCTAATGCGCTACTACGTCATTACGATTACAGATCCGGCCGGCGTAGCCCCGACACGCGCATGGAGTTCTTTGCTCGACAGCGGCGCGTTTAATCCGGCTGCGGCGCAAATCGAACTCGACATACCCACGGTGCCTTTTGCTACACCCATGGGCCAGGCTTACTTGCGGATCTGGGGGCCCTCGCTGCAAGACGTGGCGCAAGCTTCAAATTTCAACGGGCGCAATATCACGATAGCCGGGGGTATGTCTAAAGGCCTGCCCTTGGCAAACCCAAAACAGGCCGGCGTGCTCGTCATAGCGACGGTGCAACAAGCCTTCGGCAATTGGGAAGGTATCAACCAGTCGCTTGATTTTAACTTGATCCCGAACGGCGTGAATTTTACGCAGCCGGCGAACTTGGTTCACAATTGGACGGCAGGCACACCTTTAGCCACGGTGATTAAAAATACCCTGGCCGTAGCCTTTCCTACCTATACCGCAAACATCAACATTAGCCCGAACCTTGTACTTGCTCATGACGAGCCGGGGTTTAGTCAATCCCTGGTGCAGTTCGGCACGTACATTAAATCCGTCAGTCAAGCAATTCTCGGCGGTACTTATCCGGGCGTGGATATTGTTCTGCGCAATAATGTATTCAGCGTGTATGACGGTACGACAACCAAGACGCCAACTCAGGTAGCTTTTACCGATATGATCGGGCAAGCGACTTGGATCAACCCCGGCCAGATATCGTTTTACAACGTCATGCGCGCCGATATCAACGTGGGTGACTACATCAAAATGCCGCCAGGCCAGGTCACGACCACGCCGCAATCTTTATCGCAGTATCGGCAAGGCTCGGTGTTCCAGGGTACATTTCAAGTCGACATGGTGCGGCACGTCGGGAATTTCCGCCAGCGCGACGGCCGCGGCTGGGTGACGAGCTTTTACGCGCATCCGGTTGTTACCTCATGAACGCCTTAAAAACTCCGTTCGCTTTATCTCAAAACCAGTTTGCCCGAGATAAAGCACTTGACGCGATTCAGCTAACCGGCCGGTCTCTTCCGGCGCGCGTGGTCAAGGCGAGCAAATCGTTTATGACGGTGAGTTTCCAGATATCGAGCATCTTCACGCTGATGCAAGTGACGGTGCCACTTATCGGCCCGGAATATATCCGATATCCGATGCAAACCGGCGACGGCGGGTTCCTGGTGGCGGCAGATGCACGGCTCGGCGGTATCAGTGGCCAGGGGGGAGGCACGGCCACGCTTAATCAACCTGGCAATTTATCCGCACTGGTGTTTATTCCTTTCGCTACAACCGCTTGGTCTGAGGTTGACCCGCAAGCGGTGACGATCTACGGACCGAACGGGGTTGTTATGCGTGATACGGGTTCGGGTGCCGTAGTGACGGTCCTGCCGACGCAGATCACGCTAGCCGTGGGTTCTGTTAACATCACAATCAATGCTTCAGGAATTACACTTAACGGGCCGGTGACGACGATCGATTCCCCGGTGATTGTGCTGAATGGTGAGCTTTCACAGGGTACCGGCGCTACGTCTTACGCGGCAACTTTGCAAGGGCCTGTTACGGTTATTCAGGAGGTCACAGCAAACGGGATACCGCTGAGCGCGCACGTACATCCAGGGGTGCAGCCGGGTACAGGCGATACAGGCGCACCTATCGTTTAAGGATTGACATGAGAACCTATGGCCGCATCACGAATAACGACGGGTCCTTATCCTGGGTTGAGGTGCAGACTGCCGCGAACGGCGACAATTCGCAAATCTATCTGACGACTTTGATCCAGTGTTTAAAGCTGGTCTTGGGGGAAAGTCCGTTTTATGCGAACTACGGTATCCCCGCGATTCAGTCAGTGCTGACGCAGATTTTCCCTGATTTTTACGTGACGCAGACACAAAGCCAGTTCGCGCCGTACTTTGCTAGCCTGCTCGTCTATAAGCAGGCTAGTGCGACTCCGACTTACAATATCGCCTGTACTACCCTGTTAGGCGCGCAGATAGCCCTTAAGGTGCCTCAATGAGCCTCCCCCTTGTTATGACTGCAGCCGGCCCGCAACCGGAGGCCCCAACTACGATCCTGGCGAATATCATCGCTTATGCTGAAGCGCAAGCCCCCGGCTATACCGCGAATTTGCCGGCATCCCTGATCGAAGATATTTCGAGTACCGATACCGGGGCTGTCATCCTTTGCGATGCGGCTCAGCTTGAGCTGATCAACTCAATTACGCCCCTCGGCGCCAATCAATTTATTCTGAATCAACTCGGCGCGCAAACCGGCGTAGTGCAAGGGCTTGATACCAATACGAGTGTCTATGTCGTATTTAGCAGCACAACACCTGGCTTCGTTATCAATATCGGCTTTACGGTATCCGACGGCCAGTATCAATATATAGCGCAAGACAACGCGGTTATCGGGTCAAGCGGCTCGACGGTACCTGTATTTTGCGTGGCTTCGGTAGCGGGGTCTTGGGCTGTGCCGATCAACACGGTCAATGAAATAATCACCTCAGTTCCGGCGCCTATCGTAGTGACGTGTACCAACTTGGTGACGGGCGTACCGCAGGCTGCGGCACAGACTGAAGAGGAGTATCGAGCGCAGGTTGTGCAGGCGCAAGAAGCTACCGGCGTAGGCATGCCGAGCTTCTTGCGCACTCAATTGCAGAACGTGCCTGGGGTGCAAGCCCGGTTAATCTCGATTATTCAAGGTACGGGGCAATGGGAAGTGATCGTAGGCGGGGGGGACCCTTATGCCGTGGCTCTTGCGATCTATAACGGCGTGCTCGATATTTCCACGTTGATAGGATCGACGCTTAATGTACTGGGTTTAACACAGGCAAATCCCGGCGTCGTGACAACCAGTCTCAATCATGGTTTCGCCACGGGCCAGGTGATCAAGATAGCCGGCATGGTCGGCCCGACCTCGCTCAATAATACCGCGCTTACTATCACAGTATTGACGCAGACAACTTTCTCGATCGGTGTCGATACGACTTCTTTGCCGACCTGGGTTAGCGGTGGAGTGATTACGCCGAATCTGCGTAATGAAGTTGTGTCGATCAACAATTTCCCCGACGTCTATGCAATACCTTTCGTGCTGCCCCCGCAGCAAACGGCAGGCGTTATCGCCACGTGGAATACCGACAGCCCGAATTTCGTCAGTCCTGCTTCAGTAGCAAATTTAGCTACCGCGCCCTTGGCGGCATACATTAACAGTATCGTAGTCGGCCAGCCGATCAACCTGATTCAAATGTCGACAATTTTTACCGAGTCGATAGCCAGTGTAATCCCTGCTGAATTCTTGACCCGGTTAGTGTGGTCTATCACGATCAACGGGATTACGACGGCGCCGCAAACAGGTACTGAGATCGTACTCGGGGACTCTGAAAGTTATTTTTTCTGTACAGCGGCGAACATCTCAGTAGTGCAAGGCTAAGCCATGCTAACTAAAACGATACCCTCCTATCTGTACTGGGAGTATAACGACGATCAGGATCTACAGGCATTTGTCGACGCTTATAACGCACAGACCCAGGCCTACATTGACTGGTTTAATGCCATTAACTTGCCTGTGTATGCAGGCAACCCTGAAATTCGGGGGCCTTTGCTCGATTGGGTACTCAACGGTATTTATGGGCAATCTAGACCGGCGCTATTGAACGCTCAGGAAAACTTAGCGGGGCCTTTGAACACCTACCCCCTTAATAGCCTTGCACTCAACACTCTAAGACAGATACAGCCCGCCCGTCTGTTACCTACGGCTGATGACGTGTACAAACGTATTGCTACCTGGAATCTATACAGAGGCGATGGCGTACAGGTTAATATCGCTTGGCTGAAACGACGTATTGCCCGGTTCCTGATAGGGGCTCAAGGCACGGCACCTAACATAGACGAGACCTCCCAAATTAGTATAACGTTCGGGCCTAATAGGGTAATCTATATTGGGGTATCCGCTGGCGTAGGATTTATATCCGGCGGGGCGCTGTTCAATGCCTTCCAGTTTAACCAGGTGCAGTTTAACCAGGTTCAACTTACGACCCAAAGTTTTATGAATGTTGGTCTTGCTTATGTTTTGCAGCAAGCCATTAATGCAGGCGTAGTGCAGCTTCCTTTTCAGTATACGTATGTAGTGGGGGTATGGTAAATGACTTATTTTCTAGGCGCTAATAATGCGGGCACTACTCTTGCCTTTCCTATTACGGCATCTCAGACTACACTCACCGTTGCTACGGGTACTGGGGCTTTATTCCCTTCCCCTTCGGGCAATAATGTTTTGTCTTTATCCTTGATGGATCAGGCGTCAGGTTTACAGCGCGAGATAGTGTATGCGACTAACCGCGCAGAGGATGTATTTACCGTACTTCGGGGTCAAGAAAATACCGTAGCTAAAGCTTATTTAGCGCACGACATTATCGCCAATCTCTTTACCGATGGGATGTTTGCTAACATCGCGCAGCAACCCTCCGACGCTATTGGAGGGGTGTCAATGGTGCAAGTCTATCCGGGAAATCCGAACGGGCATGTTGCGGGGAATGCGGGGGTTACGGGGGTTTCTGCGCCTTCGGCAGTATGGGACGCGCCTGATTTTAAGTGGTGGATTTGCACTACGACAGGCACAGCTTCCACGGCAGTATGGACCTTTATCACGGGGGGGCCTTTGTCTACGCTAGGCATCGGTGCGCTACTTTATAATGACGGGCACGGTAATCTCGCTGCTGTAGATCAGGCTTCAGCATCTTTGTACATGACAGGCTATTTACTTTAAGGATCAGATCATGGGCACAACCCCTAATTATACGAACGTCCCCGTAGTAGGGTCCGCGGTGCTTAACCTCGGGGATGTTTCCCGAATAGCGCCAGTTAATGTTGTAACTATTTTCCCGTCTAGCACAAACGGCGGCTCTTGCGAGCGTATCGTATTGACCCCTCTGGGGACATTAACAGCTAGTGTGATAAGACTATTTCGTTACGACGGCACGACTTTCCATGAATACGGGAGCGAGATTACGATTCCTGCGCTAACTGCGGCGAATGGCACAGCTAACCCAGGTATTACGCTGGAAGCATATGACAACCCTAATCTATTTCCGATTGCATTGCCTGCGCTATGGTCCCTACGTGCAACTATTAACGACACTCAGATCGGACAGGAAATGTCGATCAGTAGTATCGCGCAGTCACAGACATTGGCCGGCGCTGGCCCGGTTTCGCTGAACGGGTCGAACGTGGTTGCGGCGAGCGCCACAGCTATCGCAACGGCGGCGGCGCCTGTCGCCAACGCGCCGATGACGCTCACCTCCGGCCCCTATGTGATGACGAATCCGGCGTTATTGACGCTCACTAGTGGGTCGAACGTGTCGACAGTTAGCTATCAAGTAACAGGTCGTACAGCCGCAGGCGCAATAGTGTCTGAGGCGATGACAGGCCCAAATGCTAATACGGTATATTCCGTCAATGTGTACAAAGCTATTTTGTCGATTGTGCCAACTACTAGCAACGCTGGTACGGTGTCCGCTGGATATTCCACGGTGGCCGGTACCGCAGTATTGCCTTTGCCGACTAAAATTATGATATCAAGTGGAGGTAATATTTCAGCGGTTAATTTCACCATCACGGGCACAAATAGCTCAGGCACAGTGCAGACAGAAGTTTTATCGGGGCCGAATGTTAACGAAGTGCAATCGGCTAACTCCTACACAAGCGTTCTTACTATTGCCGCAAGCGCTGCGGTATCGACAGCGGTATTAGTAGGCAACCCCCCGATTTTATCGGGCATATCAATACAAGGTGAAGGGGGGACCTACTAATGACTAGCCGCGGCTTATTCGGGCCTCAGTACCCGACGGGTAAAAACACCATCCAGACGGTGCAAGCACCGAATGGCATAGTTTTCGGAACTGGTGCCTATCAGATATTTGGTGCGAGCGGAATTTTTACGGTTCCAACGGGCATATCGCAAATTCGCGTTCGTGTCGCCTCTGGCGGAGGTAGTGGGTCATCGTCAGCAGGTGGAGGAGGGGGCAATAGCGGCGGCTCCTCTTCCTTCGGTAGTCTTCTGTCTGCGACTGGCGGACAGGGTGCGGCAATGGGCACATCTACGTCGTCAGGCACACCCGGAGCCGGGGGGATTGGTTTCGGCGGCCAAGTTCAGCTCACGGGCGGTGCTGGGGGTCTTGGGGGTAACGCCGCAACTGGTGCTGGCGGTGGCGGTGGCGCTGCGAGCCAACTTGGCAACGGTGGCGCTGGTGGCGCTGGCGCTGGAAGCTGCGGGGGCGGAGGTGGAGTTGCCGGGAATGCTGGCGCCGCTGGTACCGCTAGTGGGGCCGGAGGTGGAGGTGGAGGCAGCGCAGGCCCTGGAGTTGGCAGCACTGGCGGCATGGATGTTTCCGGGGTCAATGCAGCAGCGAACTCCGCCGGGGCAAAAAATCCCTTTAACGCTGTAATTCGTTTTCCATTTGATATCTTCCCTGGCGGCGGCGGGGGCGGCGGCCCCCTCGGCGGCGGCGGTATCGGAGGCGGCGGCGGCGGGGCGAGCACCGGTGCCACTGGCACCCTGGCAGGAGGTATCGGAGGCGGCGGCGGCGGCGGGCAAACAGGTGCTGGCGGCGGTATCGGAGGCGGCGGCGGCGGGGGTGGAAATGCTGTCGCCTATTGCGGGTCTGGTGGCGGCGGTTGTGGCTTTGCGATGGGTGTATTTACCGTATACCCTCTACAGCAGTACGTAGTGTCGGCGGGCCTGGGTGGGGCGGCCCCTACCACTGGCACTTCTCTAGGTACCGCTGGGGGCAATGGCCTCGTAATCGTGGAGTGGTAAATCATGACGACCTACGCACAAATTCAAAATAATGT
>Ga0302315_10000422_pt1 | contig 48110 bp, 90 predicted proteins | sample III_Palsa_N3_1_FD_200532 | JGI IMG/M metagenome (GOLD analysis project Ga0302315, IMG submission 200532) | Peat permafrost microbial communities from Stordalen Mire near Abisko, Sweden - III_Palsa_N3_1 | ecosystem: Environmental > Terrestrial > Soil > Palsa > Peat permafrost | place: Sweden...
TGCAATGAGCAGCTTCAATTCTCGTTCATTATTCAACACGCTTCCTCCGGATCCAAACCCTCGACTACCTTGGTCAGATAAGTAGACATCCGCCAGCCATGCGTAGGCCCCCGGCAAGGGGCGGCAGTTGCCACAACGTTGGCACTGTTCCAAGTCGGTGTGGACTTCTAAACCGGCTTCGCCGTCCCATAGTTGAGGCAAGGGCTGATACTTGTGACCAAACCAGCAGAACATTATTCTTCCCCCAGGACGAGCCAGTCGAGGGAGCAGTTGAGGACTTGCGCCATAGCGACGATGGTGGAGAGGTTGCAGATCACACCCCGGTTCTCCATGCCAGTCACAGCGCAGTCGGTACAGCCCACTACCGAGGCGAAGCCTTTGACGGTGTAGCCCATACGCATGCGCTCCTTCTTCAGGCGGTCGCCCATTGGGGTCGAGCCGGTGGAGGTCTTCTTCCACGAGCGCGGAACCTTGCGGAGGTTGGGGGGGCAGGCGGTCATTTGCAATGTCCTCGGGCTTTGCCTATGCAAGGGTAAGAGCAGACGACATTGCCGTGACCGCAGGCTATTCCTGGCTGCGTGGGGGAGGATGCGAGCGCCGCAAAATCGGCACACACAGCCTTTATCAAGGTCACGTAGTCGTTTGTCCAATCTCTCAGTGCGTACTTTGAGGCTATGTCGTACCACTGCGCTCTCGTCAGCATGTCTCCGACCTTTGGCTGCGGGGGTGGGGTGGCAGCCTCGTGAGGGCGCAACCGATGTACGGCGGATCTGCGTAGCCAATGTTCATACCGCCTCCGCGCGGACGAGGCGCTGTAGACGATACGCGTGTCCCAATCTTGCGGATAGGCCAGGCGAAGAGTGTATGTGTGCTCACTTCCGTCGATCCACGTAGACGCACCTACATGCTTGGTCTGATAGATCGCCACCGGACCGGGCGTGCTCGGCGTGGGGGCGGCGAACTCGTTAGCGCAGATGTTGGCTAACATCAGACGGACGGCGTAGGCCGAATCTACCTCTCCCAGGTCTTCTAAAAGACGAGCCGCGTTTTGCACCTTCTCCCGTTCTTTGTCTTGCTCGGCGCTGGTGTGGTCGGTCATGGCAAGCTCACAGTGTTGATGTGGCGGATCACCACCACGGTGTAGGTGTCGTTGGGGTTGGCATTGACAACCCGAATGTTGAGGCCGCGTGGGTCTTGCGGCGGTAGCCACTGGCTGAAGGGGGAGAGCGTTGAGACGTGCTCTACTACCTCCTTAGTGTGGTGGGTCAAGCCAGCTATGGCATCCATTTTTATGCTCCTTGGGGAATAGGGTGGAAGGGATTTTGTGGGCGTTCCCTTTCCATTCACGTCAACGCTTCGCTGTACCTTGAGTAGGCCGTGAGGTCTTCGGGGAGGTGCGACTGCCGAAGGGAGCACGAAACAGGGCGTCTGCGGGGGTTACACGCCACCACCCGCTGGGCGTCGTCACCCGCTAGGGTAAGGACATGGTATTGGGGGGAGGTTTCGGGGCACACACCTCCGGGTGCTGTCAGAGTCCGCAGTGGACCAGCTGGCCCCTCACGGGCATTACGCCCGCGTTACCGACTTCACAGCAGCTTGCGGCGCACCTTCATAGATGCGGTGCTTCACTTCGATGAGGACTTGACAGCCCACCAATTCCGACAGGGGACCCTTCGGCTTTTCGCAGGCAGCGCGAAGTTGACCGAGTTGGTAGTTCTTGCCCTTGCCGGTGGCGAGACGACCGGTGGCCTCGTCGATGTCGAGCATGTAGCCTTCCGTGAGGACGACCTTGTCGCGTTCCATCTCAGCCAGGACAGCCGGTTCCGTGATGTTGAACTTCACGTTCAGCTTGGCCCATTCGACGCCGGATTGGGAGGTCCCGTCCTTGATGTCGAGTGCTTCGATGAAGGCGGCATGGATACCTGCCGGGATTACGACACGCTCGGTGGACAGTTCCTCTTGTTCGTCGTTGAGGAAAGAGTCCGGATCAAAAATGCCCATAGTATTACTCCGTTGCGTTAGGGGCTGGAGCCCCGATGATGGCCGGTTGGCCGTAGCGAGAGCGCCGATTGGTTGTTTCCTCGCGGCGCCCTAACTTGATTGCCACCTCACGCCAGAGGCGTTGCCACTGCACCTTGTCGGTGTAGGGGAAGGTGGTGATGTCTACAGGGCCACTCTCGAAAGAGATGGCGGTGATGAGGAGGTCGAACGGCTGGCGAGTGTCGACTTCATAGGTGCCCTTTATGATGGCGGGATCGTTACCGATCCAAATGTGGATGTGGAACCGGGAACGCATGTTACCACCTGTAGGTTGTGGAGACTAAGACTGTGCCCTTCCAGATTACGGGCGCCGGGTCCCATGCAGAGCGGTCGGCGAAATAGCGCACGCTGAAGGACATGTTGCCTAGTCCAACCGAAACGCCGACCACGGGCTTAACCTGTAGGCGTGGGGAGTAGTTGTCGTGGACGGCGGCGCCTCCTCCAGAGGGGTAAACGGTCTGGCGCCACGTAGAGCGAAAGATGAAGGCCCCGGCTTCGGCGCCAAGATGCCAGTCGCCGTAGTGGAGGGTGGGGCCGATGGTGAGGGCGAGCCCTTGCGAATTGCCATTGCCGACGAAGCGCGATTGGTTCCCAGCACCACAATTGCTAATGCACGAGCCCGACTTGACGCTGTAGTTAGCGTCAGGCACCGCCATCGCATCCGAATGGACTGCGCCCAGGAAGACGTAATCGGCGTGCCAGTCGGCAGTCCAATGATTCGACACAGGGATGGCGCCAGTGAGACCGGCAGTGATGGCCGGGACGGTGAGGCGCAACGTGTGGGGCAGGCCTTGCTGATACCAGATGCCATCGGCTAGGGTTCCAAAGGTGGACGTTCCTATCCCCAACTCGAATTGTACTGGCGCAGCTATTGCCGGGGCCGCTATGGACGCCAGAGCAATTGCGGTTAAGGACAGGAACGTTTTCATTTTACCCCTCGATGGCGATGAAGCCGTCTTGCGCTTGCAAGAGGCACTGGTCGACAGCTTCTTGGACCGCGCCCTCGACGAGGCGAGCGTTGTCCTTCGCGGACTTCGAGATTTCCGCACCGATCACCGAGATGATGCGGTTGATCGAGCCTGGGGAAAGGACGATGGCCTGCTTGCCGGTGGGGCCGGTGAGTTCCACGAGGCCCTGAAGTTCGGAGCCCGACTCATACGACTCCTTGCGGCGGATTTCCAGCTTAGTCAGTTTCATTTTCTTGCTCCTGTCCATCGTCTAGGTTAGCTTGCTCAGTAGGTTCGACAAGGTCGTCGTCGATAAGTTCCGCAGGTTCCTCCAAAGATTCGTTCGCAAGCCGAAGCATATAGTGCGGGACGAGGTCGGAGATGGCCATCATGGGGCCGCAGTGACCGGCGTTGTAATCGATGCGGCGAAGGAGCAGTTCCAGGGCTTCACGGGGGCTCATGCTACCCCCTTGCGATCCAGTGATTCGATTGCGGCGAGGGCCAGAGCCGCCGTCTTGACGAAACGGTCCCGCGTCTCGGCAGGATTGTCGTTGAACCGCCTGTATTGGTAGCCGATGTATGCCCACCAGTCCTCTGAATAGTGCGTATCGTCGTGGGCGGGGCCGCCCCACTGCGCATCCTGATTGTTCCGCTCCTTCAGGATGTCGTCGAGTGCCCGCAGGCGTCCAGTGTTGCTCACAGTCGCACCTCGTCTTTGAAAACCATAGGGGTGCCGATGTAGATGGCGCAGGGGCCGTCAGCCTCTTCGACGTAACAGACAACCGGCATATCAGCTACCGAGTCGTCAGCAGCGATGGCCCCTTGGAGCCATTTCAGCAGTTCACCAGCGTTCATTTCAGTGACTCCTCTTTAATGTGTTGCAACAGGTCGGCAAGCCGCTTAAGGTCTTCGAGATTGAATTCCCCGTCGAGTTCAACGGTTGCCTGGGCATTCATCGGATACCAGTTGAAGTAGCAGTACCCGCCAAAGGAGCAAGGCCCCTCCTTGATGGAGTCGTTAGCGTTTTTGCAGTAGTTCTGCTTATTCATCTGCCACCTCCACACTTTGCATGCCCTTGCTACGTTCCAACCACTTCTGGTAGAGAGGAGCAAATGAGGGCGCCTGCCCCGCCTTCAAGGGCAAGTTTCGGTTCTTGACATCGGCGTTAGCCTCGGCGGTTGACCAAAAGAACTTGTCGACATCCTTCTTCGTCAGCACTACATCGCTGAATAAGGGGGGGATTGTTCCGGCAATGGCTTTTCCGAGGGTACTGACGGTGAGCTTGACCCCTCCCAACACCAAGTCGGTCTCCCTCTCAACGTGCGCGATAAGTACGAAATGGCATCGGCAACCATCGGTGAGTTTTCGAAGGAGAGACATAACATATGATTGGGCAACGCCCCAGTCCGTTTGAGTTCTTTCCGCTCTTCCTCCGATGACAAGTTGCATCGCAAAATTATTAAGTCCGGTGAGACCGTCAACGACCACCACTCGATCTGTTCCCCAGGTGTCAGCCGGTCCAAATTTTTCACCAGTTCTGTTATCTGTGAAGTCGTTGAGGGAAGTAAGGAGTTGAAGGTAGCCATCGTACTTGGAGCGCTTGGGGTCGGCCATCTTCATGACTGCGTCGTGGGGGAGCGTGTTGGTGCGCTTCGCCGCGTCGAACAGGTCCATGAAAGAGGCTTTGGGTTGGGAGAGGGCGTGGATGTGGAGATTGTCAGGCACAGGTTGACCCTTATCGGTGTAATAGCCGATAAGAGATTCCGTACCTGATTCCAAAGGGATGTAAAAGACTTCAAGGCCCGTGTCCACGAGGGTCCCAATGGCGTGGGTTTTCCCCGTGCCACTAGCACCCATCAGGATGGTGTTGAAGCCTTCTAGAACTTCGACAGTGTCGGTCATGCTTGCGGTCCTTTGGCTTGGTTGGCCTTCAACCGGCGAAAAACTTCCACGGTGGAGTTGTAGTCCGCGCAGAAGTAGTCCTTGCCCGCGATATGGGTGATGGAGGTGTTGTCATCGTCGCAGGAGGAGGCGGTGTGACACTCCGTCCAGATGAAGGTGACGATGGCGGTGAAGAAGACCGCGAGGAAGAGTTTGAGGGGGATCACAGTTGCTCCTCGATGATCTTGGCGATGTCCTCGAAGGTGTACTTGCCGGAGTCGTTGAGGATAGTCAGGCCGTGCTGGGTAGGCTGGGGGTCCTGGCGCATCTGCGCAATGACAGGGATATCCCGACCAACACGAACATCCTCCAGCCCAACTAGCTTGTAGACAGCCACAGGCGGATAGTTTCTATCGACCTTAAGGTCCCCGCTAAGGAAGTCTACAAACCCGTCCCCTCGGCGGTCGTCACTCCACTCCCCGCCAACCTCGTCCTTAACGATGTCGCAGAGGACGCCTAGGCAGCACATACCCCCGCTTTCTTGCTGAAGGGTAGCGCGGCCCTGGGCATACTTGCCGCTACGAAGGGCGGCGACCCACTTGGCTTTGTATTCAGGGTTCATGCTTGCTCCAGGGAGGCGAGGGCCGCTGCGATTACGGCGTTGGTGATTTCGGCGCCCGAGAGTTGGTCGGGGATATAAAAATTCTCAACTGCGGAACGGCACAAGCGGCCACGGGCGATGGCACGTCCGACCTTCTTGTTGTAGTTGTCGCGGGGCGAGCACTGCGCCAAGGCGAAACGCACTAGCCACTGTTGGCCCTCTTCAGGCAGCAGGTAATAGGCGATGGTAAGGCCGCCGTTGGGGGCCGGGTGGTAGGTGACACTGCCGCCTGCGATGTCGATCCACGCTTCTTGCTCGCGGATATGGACGAACTTGACAGGATCACTCGCCACTTGTTTCGTCTGCGCCGGTTCCGTTACATTCGCGATTGCTGCACGGCACTCATCCAAAAAATCAGCCATCATTTTCTCCTAGAAAATGGCACAAGCGGTTATGTAGAAGAGACTACAGACCGCCAGGAAATGCATAAAAGGTGCCCCATACTTACGTAAGAGCAAGTCGACGAGAATTAGTTCCCCCAGGCAACAGGGGAGGAAGAGGAGGATTTTCACTTAGACGACCTTGATGTTATGCAAGGGCGACCAAGTATTCTCCTCGAACTGCGTGTCCAACCAATTCTGGCGCAGCTTAGGGGGCACGTCACAAATTTGTTTGAACATGCACCCGCCGTACTCGTTGCAGGTTTCGTCGAGTGCGGGTTCCCAATAGCCTGCGGCATAGTCGGCCAACATCCTCTTTACAAGGTGATCGCGGTGCTCGACCCACTGGTCAATTTTCCACGCCGGTTCGTTGACAATGGCTTGGGCGGTCTCGTATTTGGTCTTCAGAATGCTAACACCACGCACGATAACGCCAGCAGGAATAAGGCCCAACTCTCGCATGGCCCATGCGTAACCAATAAACTGAGAACGAAGGTCCCACTGCTTAGACCAAGAAGCGCCAAGGCTAGAAGTAGTTTTATCGTCCTCCGCATAGAGCCCTCCGGCGAAGTTCATGATGCAGTCGGTGCGTCCTGCGTAGAGCAGCGGGGCGCCCGTGTCAGGGTGAATGAAAGGAAGAGGAAGAGCGAAGGACCATTCAACCGCAGGGACGCCAGCCAAAACGGCAATGCGGGCGGGGTCAGTGTCGAGTGGGTATTGATCGAAGTAATACTCCAAGGCGCCACACATACGGTCCAGCGTTTTAGCCGATGTTCCGGGGTCGGCGTCTCCATACTCAGCGATAAGCGCACCAATTCCAGCTTCGAGGCAAAGTTCGGGCGCGTCGCCACGACAATACGCAAGCCGCGCCACTTCCAGGCCTTTAGCATAGGCTCCTCCAGCGGTTAGATGGATAGACTTGCCGCCTGACGGGCCATAGCGCTCGACAGTGGCGAGGTGGAACTTCCGGGGGCAACGGTACTGCGACAGGATAGTCGCATCTAAAACATGGGGAAAAAGTGGACTGTGATTTCCGCTCATAATAAGTGCTTCCAAGAATAACCTTTCACAATCTTGCATATGCAAGACGCATTTACACCGTACTGTTTTGCAAGAGCCTTGCCAGACACGCCCTGTGCGCTCAAATTACGAATTGCCCGCACCTCCTCTTCGGTCAAAACACTACTGCCCGCGCGCTCCCCCCTAGCTTGGCGATTGCGGTCAAGCATATCTTGAATGTTGTCTAGCTGCGTACCCTCTAGTAAGTGGCTGGGATTAACACACCACGGATTGTCGCAAGTATGCCTAAGAACACCCCGAGGCTTTCCTTTATACAGCCACCAAGCCGCTTGATACGCAGGCTTGGTTATGCTGCGGCCTTCCCAATGAAAAGACCCATAGCCATGTTTGTCTAAATACCCCATCCACACCCAACACTCTAAAAAAGGCACTCGCTCTACAAAAGCTTCAAAGCGGTCTTCTTTAAGGCCGGCTACATAACTCATTGCAGGCTCGCTCCGAGGGGGCGCCCGCCGTTGCCCATCTTTTCGAGTTCTTCGAGCAGGTTGAGAGCAACTGCGGCCAGCTTAGCTTCGTCACGCCCCGCCGAAGCGACCATCTTGGCGCCCGCGAAGAAGCCAAGGGAGAAGGTATCCCGCAAGCCAGAGAGGACCTTCAGATCGTCGAGTTTGGTTGCGTCGTCACCGCGCTTGGTGAGGGAGTAGCGGCACAGATTGACGTAGTCCTGAAAGTGCTCGTCCAGGGTTGTGGCGTCAGGATTGGGGGTTGGGATGGTCATGCTTTTGTATCTCCAAGAAAGCCGTTCAAAATCGCATTCCCGTCCACCTTTGCCGCCCGCTTAGCAGGTCTCTTCTCTTCCGTCACTGCGGCTTTGATGCCACGGTCACGGCGAACGAGATCTACGGCTTGGCGGCAGAGGTCACGGGCGCGGTCTTCGGTTGTGTCAGGTTGCGCTAACTCCTGGCGGATCAGTTCCATCGTGGCGCGCGATTCGGGGCTCATTCTCCAGCCCTCGGGGCGAATACGCGGCGGACCAGTTCATCTTCCGCAGGGCCACCACCACCCAGTCGAGACAGGACATTGGCGGCTTGGCCGAGGGCTTTGACAAGGACTTGGAGGTCCTCTACAGAGACGGAAACCTTACCCCCCACATTCTTCTCGTGAACGGTCGACGCCAACAGGAGGGCGACAGCGTCCCCCAATGCGACCATTGCTTGATAAGCGCCGCTTTCTTTCTCTTCACTCGGTGACATCTCTACTCCTTACTTGGTTAGACTACTGGGCTTGAATGACGGCGCTAGGTAGGCGTTCCACCCTCCTAGCATCCTGGCCGAAGCCTAATTGCCGTTATTGAAACCCACTAGGGGTGACTTCACTGTCTGCTAGAGCATCTCCGCCAACTCTCGGACTTTTACAGGGACTGTGGTTGACACGGCTCGCCCTCTCAACTCGTGACAGCTTGAGGCTAGGGTATCGGCTTCCCCTTTGCAACCCTGCCATGCGTCGTCACGCCGCATGCTACCGAGGGTGTGATAGGCGGGGAGGTTAGCGGGACGGTGGTCTCCTGACACACGTGCTAAGGAAACTTTGAGTCCGACGCCTCCCCTTAGACGGTTAGTGCTTGACTTCTCCCTCAATGGTCTCGACGGTCCCGTTCGACTCGTAGGCTACTTGCCACCACGAACCGGTGAGGCAGACTAAGGCCGAGTCCATCAGGGCGTTGGTGGCGTTGCCGCGCTTGCCGATGATGGTACGGCACCCTTCGTCGTCGGCCACCACGATTGCCACGCCCACGCCATCGAGGTGGTTAGCGAGGAGCGCTTCGTTGAGGGCCGCGAGGAGTTTGTCTTTGCGGTCGGTGCTCACAGGTCCTCCTTGGCCAGAGTATCCGCGCAAACTTCTGCGGCATCGCTAAGGATCAACTCCGACAAGTAAGTGCCGATAGCACCAGTAGGCACCTTGCCATTGAAGCGGTGGGCGAGGGTCTCGTGCAGAGCACGATGCGCTTCTGGCGTGAGGGCAGCGTGGACGTAAATCTTATCGCTCAAAGGTCTTACCATTCCTTGCTCCATTTTCTTAGCTAGGGCCGACAACTTCCGACTAGCGGAGGTGAAGGCGCCGAGGTTGTCTGCGACCGCATGTTGGAAGTCGCGTTGTCGGGCGTTTTGCGCCGGTCCCTGAATCGCGGTGACAGCTACGCCACAGGCATTGAGGACGGCGCGCAGTTCATCGGGTTCCAGGGACAGGTTCATAGGTTAGACTCCAAGGAAGCCAGAGAGGGCATCGCTTACTTCTTCTTCGACAGCAACGCCCTTGTTAAGTTCCACAATCTTCGCGGCAACGAGGGGGGCAGCACGCAGCTTGGCTTGCGCTGCGCGGTCTTGCGTAGCAACGAACGCCTGAGCTTCTTCAAGCGAGCAGCCCTTCAACGCGGCGAGGGCTTGCGCCAGAATGCCAACCTTCGGTTCCGTCGACTCATTGACGAGGCTCCACTTGCCTTCCTTGAAGGCCGTAGCGATGGCGGCGACCTTGAGGGTGGCGTCCTCGACATCCTTGGCCGAGTTGGCGGCAGCGAGGAGCTTGGACTTCGAGCCGTGCTCGACGAACTTGCCGATCAAGGGCGAATCATGCTTGATATGGACAACGGACTTCGCGCCGTTCGAGAAGGTGAGGGCGTGGAAGATGTCCCCATTCTCTTCGATGGTGGATTCGATTGCTACTTTGCTTTGCTTCGTGGTCATGCTTACTCCTAACTAATAGGTGGGACTACGGTGGGTGATGCTTAGAGAAGACTTTCCAGGTGCCTTTTAACTGAGTCTACATCCTGCGATTGCAAGAGGAAGGTTTGACGCAACTCAGCGTAAGGGCGGAACTTTGCTACGGCGTCAGACAGGTAGAGAGCAGTGATGAGTGCCGCCGCTTCGTCTTCGGTTATGGTAAGGGTAATCATTCTGCCACCCAGTCCGGGTTGTGGCACCACTCGCCGTTGACGAGGATGAGTTGTCCGTTCTGCTTCATCTGCTCGATAGCGAGGTCCATGCCAGCGTCTTCAGCTTCGTTGATGTCGGAGGAGGCGATAGCACCGGGGGCAGCATCGAGGGCCGCGCGCATGGCATTACGTTCGGGCGATTGGTCCTTGCGTAGGATTGTCATGGCGCCGCGCTTGGCATCGATTTTGATGGTGAAGAGAACGGCAACTTGCGTCAGGGGGTCGGCGGGTTTGTAGAATTCGAGCGACTTGATGAGACGCAGGAGCCGGAACTTCGTGTTCATTGCCATATTGGGGGTCTGGAATGTGATGTCCAGGCGCCCGGTTTCGGCCACGCGGTTCAGGACTTCGAAGTCGATGGCAGGGAAACGGTTCAGTGGTTGAGGGGTTCGGGATGTCAATTTGGGTCTCCGTGGTGCGAACTCGTATTATGCACGTACTTCAGGCACTTTGGTAATTGATTTTAGCTGTCGAACATGCGCACGCGTTCAACGCTGGATACGAGGATACAAGAATACAAGTTTGAGCAAATTGCGACAGATTTTGGAAAGGAAAAAAAAGTGTAGAAGGTAGGTTATTTATTTTTTTTTTTTTAATATCCCCCCTTACTTACTTTTTTCTTTTTCGCGATTTCTGCCTTTTTCTCCAAACTTGTATTCTTGTACTCTTGTACTGACTGTGCGCAAGGTGCATTTTAGAAATTTCATTTTTCACCTCGAAAAGAGGGGGGATCACCCCCTTCTTCCCTCACAACACCTCCAGCGCGGCCATTGCCAGCCCTGCCACGCCTATCCAAGCCAGCCCCAGTACCGAGACAGTCAGGAGCACGGCCCAGGCCGGTAGCGGGTCGGTATTCCGGTCGATCACATACAGGCTCGACAGGAACCCGATAGACGCAAACAATCCAATCAGCCAGCCCATTAGATATCTCCTATCAAAGGAAGTGCCCTCAGGAAAAGGTCGGGGAAGGCATTCACTAGTCTTCGACGATTAACTTCCCCGCCCGCATACCACGCTTCTGCTAGATGGCGCTCGAAGGGACTCCCATGGGCGAGGAGATAGGCGGCGGCATTGTGTGCTTTTCCGGCTTTCATAAAGGTGCTCCTACTCGAAAGGCGGCATTGCGGACGAGTTCATACCTCTCCTCGAACTCTGGTGTCAGGCGGTAGCCGTAGGTCAGGAGGTCGCGCTTGGCGAAGTCTTTCCAGAAGTGGTGAAGGGAGAAGGCAAGGATGTCGTCCAGGGTGATGCCTTCTGGGGAGAGGGGTTGGAAGGAGGGATCAATCCGCGCCATGCGGATGTCGGAGGGGGAATACAGCCTATCGGCGAGGGCTTTGCCCCACTTTGCGACTATGTTCTCCCAGAGGGAAGCGACATCGCTGGGGCCACGCAGCTTTTTCTTGTTCCATCCACCGGACCAGAAGAGGGAACCGTCGATGGAGACAGCGAAGACGATGGATTCGCCAATGTTGTCGCCGTTGCCTGTGGCGATGGTGATGTCTTCCGGCGACAGGGGGGTGGCGTTCGGGTGCGAGTGGACGACTACGTTGCCGGGGATGAGGTGAGCAGCGCATTCGAAATTAACCGTCTTCGTGTCGCCCTGTACGCGGGACAGGATGGCGCCGCTCTTGGAGTCGAGGACGAAGCCATACTCTCGCCGGTTGAGGTAGTTGGAAGGGTCGTCCGACAAAGTCCGTGCACGGGCCTCTGCGGCGATTTGATCGACAGCACGCCACACTGTCGATGAGGTGATTAGTTGGTCCATTGTTGCTCCTTTAGTTCGCCGTGAGGCGTAGTCCACGACATTGGTACTGAAGAGGAGTTAGTGCGACGCCAGTCTTGATGCAGGGGTTATCCATTTGAAGCCTACGATGTTTCACGTGGAACAATGCCTGCGTCAGCGAGTTGCGCTGCAATGGCCTCATGCAGGTGGCGGTCGATGGGCAGAGCCTGCTTGTTGTCGGTGACGATATCGTGCAGGAGTTGGTGAAGCTCCCGCGCTTCGTCGAGGGTGAAGGCCAAGTTGACTTTGATGTTATTGCTCATGGTCGTAAAACTCCTTGATGAATCGGCACTCTTCGTGCGCGGTTTCGCTAGTGAGAAACGGATTGACCTTGTGATACAAGTCCCCCGTGATGAGGTTCTGCACGTAATACCGCGTCTCCCCGTCGCGGATGGTTCCCACTACCGTGAATGGGTAGTCGTCGCCTAGGGAGTGGCGTTGGATGCCGCCGTTACCTGCATGGGCCATGTTCATTCCTCCCCTTCGAAACTCAGTTCATTGACGCGGTCCCAATCGAGCCCGTCAATATCCAAGTCATACCCCCCCTCATCCCGACATGCGAAGTCCGTCGACGAGGTGAAAACAATCCGTTCCAGTTGTGCTGTTGTCATACAGTCCTCTTAAGATGGTTAGTATCTTCGAATTCCGCAACATACTCCGACACCGTGCCAAAGTACCTCCGGGGGATTACCAACACGGGCTTACTCTGCACCGTGGTATAGCTGCGATTCGACGGGCGCAATGGGACACTGCGACGCGTGCGAACGGGTTTACGGACTCCCATTGCGACCTCCTTGCAAGTGAGTCTCATCAGGTGGCGTATCTCGCCACTACCCGGCTTGCTAGGCGCCGGGTTTCGACAGGTCAAGCGTTGTGCACGAATGCGAGTGCAATGACGGCGACAATCCCCCACAAGCGGATGGCGTCCCAGAAGTAATATCGCCCTAGGCGGCGCAAGGCCAGAAGCGATTCGACTGCACGGTAGAGGAGATAGACACCAGCTAAGGCGCCTAGAAAGGCGAGAAAATGTTCCACGTGAAACCTCCTTAAATCCGAATGTTGTTAATGAAGGGTCCGCCACGACGCACAGACACGTAATCGTTGCGCTGGAGCCCGCGAAGAATGTCATTCAACCGTGACGCGGTAGTCGGCGTAGGCCACTCCCGCAACGTCTGGAGATTAATCTCAAAATCCCCCGTGTCGAAGTATCGGGCAATGCGATTGCCGAATAGGTACACGTCCGTATATATGTCGGCACGTGCGACCTCCGTATTACCCTTGCGAAACGACCGGCGCTCTTTCAACGCCTGCACAACGTCTCTACCTATCTGTCTCATCTCTCACCTCAAACGAATGGATTACGGACGGTGCCATGCACCGCGCCCGTATGACACGAAAACGTGTGATCGACAAATCCGGTCACACTTGGTAGGTCTTGGTAGATATCCCACGCAAAGTGCAAGGACACTACCGCCGCGATAAAGACCAGTAGCGGCTTGATCGTGAGGGCGCGCATCAGATGAACCTGTGGTAGTAGCTGCCCGATTCCAGCATGCCGAGGTCGCGCGTGAGGACGACCTCACAGTTTGCATACTCTGCCAGCGCTTGCGCTACCGCGCCCGACTCCGTATCGGCGTCGCAGTAGTAGGCAAACTCCACGCCCTGCTCGTTCTTCAATTTAACACCCCACTGTTTCATCACAGCCTCCATGTTCCACGTGAAACAATCTGGTCTCATCAGTTAGGGCGATACCCTAATACGCCGCAGGCGTGCACCTGACACGGCGTTTCGACCTTGTTTACTTCGACACCTTGGTTGGGTGGTTCAGACTCCACATAGAGAGGGGGATGGCGCCGAACACGATCAGCGTAGACAGGGCAATCTCAAACATGTTCCACCTCCAGACGGTGAAAGTATTCTTCCCGGAAGTCGCCCCATTCGGCAGCTTTGGGGCCGATCAATTCCCCGCCGAACGGCCACAACACGGCGATACAGTCCTGTCCCAATGCCACGCTTGCCGCGTAGACTGCGCGGTAATTGTTGGCAAGCGGAAAGTTCACCTCTGCTACAAACGTATCCTCTCCTTCCAGTGAAGGCTGGATAAGCCTCACCTCATACCGCTCTACTTCAATCCGGTTCGCCTTGAACGTTGCGAGAATATCCTGCACGCTCACATACCCGCCACCCGCACGGAGCAGCCCTACATTAACCATCGCTTTCATACATCCTCCCAATTGGTCTCATCAGAGCACGCATTACGTGCTTACCCCGAACATGCCGGGGTTTCGACCTGATTCAGTCCCCTTCCCCTAAGAAATTCACCAACACCATCAGCGTTACCAGCCCGCCCAGCACCACCGCCGCTTCCCATGCCGCATACACTGCAATCAACGATTCCATCACAACCCCCTATTCGTAGGTTTGATACCACTGCCCGTTGTGGAACACTACTGCCTTCAATCCCCGTTCGGCCTGAAACCTCGCATACACGATTGCCTCCGAATGTTGCTCCGGGAAGTCCTTGTCCTCTACCTGATCGACGGACTCGAAAGCATCGTCCCCATCGCAAATCTCACTCGTCTTGACGCACCACCTATCCATCTTGCCACCCCTCTAAAGTAGAAAAGAACTTGAAGCGTATCTAGCGCCCGAAGCTCTTTGGTATTACTCAACGGACGAGAAAAACTCTTCCGCAACATGCGTTACAACCGGAGCAATGCCAAAAAGCTCCACCCCTTTCGCCAGCATAGCGAAGTGCAACACGTACTCCAGTCCGTACCATGCGGCAGTCATCACAACTACCGTAAGCACCTTGTGGTGTACGGGCGCCCGTTTCACGTGGTGGCACCATCGATCTAGCGTCATACTCACCTCCCCTCGCACTCGCCACCAGCGGAATGCTAGTCGCATGCGACAGGGGAGACCCTGCCTCCTTCTCAATACTCATCGTCATAAAAGTCCGACGCCTCAAACATCGCATCAAACACCGCATCATCCATCCCCAAAAAATGCTTTTCGAACAGATACTCGCCATCCAAGGCATTGCCGAAGTCATCCATGATTAATCGCACCTCAGCGGAACCGTTGCCAGTTCAAACTCTGGATACAACACCTCAGCCTTCACCTGCGCATCATCAACACTAACCGCCTCGACCTCAACATACCCGGCCCCAAACAACCGCACCACATACAACCCAATCTCTTGTTCCATGATCCTGCTCCTGTAGTTGACAAAGGACCGTGCCCTTGGCTTTCGCCGAAGGCGCCGGTCCAGACTCAACTACTAGTCTGGCACCCAACATTAGGGTGCGCTACTGAACTCCCCATCACCTGCGGTCTTGCCTGCACTCGTCCGGTCTTGCTCTGTGCGCTTTCGACTAGTCCTGTCACGGCTAGCTACTCGCTCACTCCACCTAGGGTGCAACGCCTGAGGCATGGGGTACGAATTGTTAAAGAACACCTGTCACGACCGGGCATCTAGAAGGCGGATGCTTGACCAGCGCTCTGCACTAGGGCCGTCTTGCTTGGCTAGCTTGTCATGCTAGTCGGGTGCTGCTACTGCGCGCCGTTAATCACAGAGGTTCGGCTTCTCTGGCGGTACTTCGCGCCGTGCTGGCCACTCCGCTTTGCTACTTTCGCCGTGTTGCTTGGCTTGACTCAATCTTAGGTGCGCAGAGTGCGCAGTGTTATTAGTACAAACCCTAGGTTAGACGACTGTTACACTTACCATGTACCTACTACATACGCCTCGTGATGCCCCATGCATCAGCATGGTGTAAGCACTCACTACACAACGAGTGATGTAAGCACATGCTTCATGCGCCAGCGCAGATGTTGTAAGCGCCTACTACATCCGGAGGTATGTAAGCAGTCCCATAATCCCGTCCTAGGGGCCGGAGGGGGGCAATCGCAACGCTCGCGCGAAAGGCTTTAACCGCATTCGATGTAGCAACAGGGTGCAGTCAATCCCGATCTTGAATGGACTGTGATATGATCTGCGTCATCGATCTGGGTGTAGGCTAGTCCGGTCAAGTCACCTGCCCTGGAAGCAGGAGGTCGCAGGTTCGAATCCTGCCGCCCAGACCACCCCCTTTGGAGTAGACATGTCTCTGATTCACGATGTAGCAAGGCTAGACCTCTCGGGCGCCGACACGGCGGCCATCTGCGCCCAGCTTCTCATCACGCCCCAGATGCATGCCTACCTGACAAAGAACGATGGCTACCAACTGGTCAAGGAGTCTCTCAATGGCACGGACAACGAAGGGCGCCATGAAGGCGGGAAGTGCTCTTTCGGCAATCTTGGGGAAAGGTAAGCTCGGAACCCAGTCGAAGACTGGCGCCCGTCTAAGTGGGACGAAGGGCGGCGCCCGTCCAACCTCGAAGCCCAAGACAGCAGTGAAGAGCATCAAAAGGAAGTAAGTCCCCTACCAACTCAGCAAGAGGCTGATCGATGAAGGTAACGGACAAGAAGGGGGCGGTGCTACAGGAGTCTCCTCCTCAGCCGCCCGCAGACCAATTCCATACGGCTGTTCAAGCCATAGCCGACGAGCGCGTTTCCGATGGCGCCTTCGGCGCCTCGGCGGGCACGGTTCCCGGCGAAGAGCTAGTCACCCTTGACATTGCGATCTGCCGCCGGTACTGCGAGACCGGCAACATGGCCCTCTGCGCCCGTGAGTTCGGCAAGACCGTCTACGAAATCAACAAGATGGCGCGCCAACTCTGGTGGCAAGAAGAGGAGACCCGGTTCAAGAGGGACTCCAACACCATTCTCGACTCCACCTACACCCGCATCCTTGACCGGTCCCTCATCGAGCTAGAGGACCGCATCATCAAGGGCGAGGTGACGGGCGTCAACAAGGACGGCACGAAACGGCGCATGCCCATCACGGCCTCCGTCCTGACGAGGGTGGCCGACTCCGTCTTCATCAAGCGCCAATTGCTGCGCAACGAACCAACCTCCATTCCCGGCGACACAGACCGCATGAACCTGCTCGCCAACAAACTCCGCGCCCTTGGCGCCAAAGACCCGTCCATCATCGACGGTGCCGTCACCGAGGTCCCCCGCGATGAGCAATAAGATCATCATCGATGCGCACCTTGTTGAGGGTTTTATGGAAGCCTTCCTTCATGCCGACCTCGACCAACCAAAACCAACTCCCCAGTTCCACCGAGACCTGTGGAATCTATTCTGTTCGCCCGAACAGAACGTGGCAGTTGCGGCTCCTCGCGGCCATGCCAAGTCCACTGCGGGAACTCACGCCTTCAGTCTCGCAAGCCTTCTATTTGGTTCTGATGACTTCGCCCTCCTCGTGTCCGCGACCGAAGCGCTCGCCGCAGGGCATCTTGCAAATCTCACCAGAATACTTACGGACAACCATGACCTACGAACCGAATTTGGTGTACGGGTCTTGCGGGCTAACGAAACCCAACTGGTAGCGGAGGCAGGGGGTCGAGAGTTCTGCGTCGTAGGTAAGGGCGCTGAACAAGCCGTCCGTGGCCTTCTCTGGCACAACAAGCGCCCCTCCCTCATCGTCGTCGATGACTTAGAAAACGACGAAGCAGTCATGTCAAAGGAACGCCGTGAAAAACTCAGAGACTGGTTCAACAACGCCCTCCTTCCGTGTGGGGCCGATAATCTGCGAGTACGGTTCCTTGGGACAATCCTACATATGGATTCGCTACTCGAACGGCTACTTACAGACCCTGACAATGGATGGGTGGGTCGTCGCTTCCGCGCCCATAAATCGTTTGACGACTTTGGCGAAATTCTCTGGCCCGAGAAATTCACGGAGGCACGCCTTCGTCGAGAGCGGCAGCGGTACATATCGGCAGGCAACCCCTCGGGCTACTCTCAAGAGTATCTCTCTCACCCTGTTGCGGAAGCGGACGCCTACTTTCGGAAGAGCGACTTCCGTGCAATGACGGCGGCGGATCATGAAGAACCTAAGACGATGTACGCGGCGATTGACTTCTCGATTGGACAGTCCGATAAGGGCGATCCCACTGCCATTGTTGTTGGTGGAGTTAGCCCTGATGGCCTACTTCATATTGTGGAAGTTATTGCCAAGCGTCTGGACCCTCTTGAATCGATAGAAGAGATGTTCCGCCTCCAGGAACTTTACAACATCGACTTCTGGGTCGTCGAGGACGAGAATATCGCCAAGACCATCGGGCCGTTCTTGGAAGCCGAGATGCGGAAACGAGGGCGCTATCTATCGATTGAAAGGATTCGCCCCCACAAGGACAAGCAGGCTCGTGCCACTTCCATCCAAGCCCGGATGCGGGCAGGCGGCGTCCACTTCGACTGCGACGCCGAATGGTGGTTCTCGTTCTACGAAGAGATGATAAACTTCCCGCGTGGGAAGAACGACGACCGAGTTGACGCCCTGGCGTGGCTTGGCCTCTACCTCAACAAACTCTCCCCCTCTCTCACCCGCCGCGAGCTTGACGAACTGGAGTGGGAAGAGGAGATGGAAGAATCTGGAGCCTTAGATGAAGGACGCAACCCTATCACTGGGTACTAGCAGCGATGCCGCGCCCGTTGAGGTTCACCCGCGAAGAGGGGCGACACGAGGGCGCGCAGAACCGGATGTCAAGGGCGCCGAAGGCGGCGAGCGTAGCGAGCGAACCCTTGCACATCTGGGAGCGCCCGAAGTAAGCTCCTCCGTAGCGGTGAGCCGGGAGGGCGACGGCGAGCCCTACTCTCCCTACCCCACTGAAGATTGTGACGCCTGCCCTTGTGGTCTACCTATTTGGAATTGCAATCATGAGTGTTACTGACTTCGAAGATCAGGCCCCGGCTAATGCTCCGTGGAACCTTGAACACTTCATCGCGCTCGACGAGAAGTTGATGCGCTCCTCGAACCTCGTCGACCGTTTCGACGAGCATGACCTCGACACCCTCGGTGCGATGGTCAAGCAGGACTTCGACAACGACCGGGTCTCTCGCCAAGAATGGGAAGAGCGGATGCAGTTGGCTATGCGCCTAGCCCTTCAAGTCACCGAGAAGAAGACCTTCCCGTGGCCGGATGCCGCCAACGTCAAGTTCCCTCTCTTGACTATTGCCGCCCTTCAGTATCAGTCTCGCGCCTACCCCGCGCTGGTCAACGGTGGACAACCTGTCGCTGCTCGTCCGCTACAGAAAATGCCTAAGCTGACGCTGCCTACGATGCCTCCTGCCCAGCCGGGTCAACCGCCTGACCCCCAGGCGCAGCAGGCTATGCAGCAAGCCCAGCAGCAAGCTCAGCAACTCAAGGCCAAGTTCGATGCCCTGACCCAACAGGCCAACGAAATAGCCGACCACATGTCTTATCAAATCCTCGAAGAGGACGAGACCTGGGAAGAGAACCACGACAAGATGCTCTTGACCCAAGCCATCATGGGGTGCGCCTTCAAGAAGTCCTACTTCGACCCCATCCTGTGCCACAACGTTTCGGAGTTTATCTCCCCGAAGGACATCGTCGTGTCCTACTACACCAAGGACATTGAGCATGCCCCCCGCCTTACCCACATCATCTACCTCGACCCTAACGCCGTCTACGAGCGCCAAGCCCGAGGAATCTTTGCCGAGTTCAAAGAAGGTTCCCCCCGAGCCGAGCCCCGACTCCGCTACATGCTCGAAGAAGAGACCGACGACCGACAAGGAATCCGGCCTGTCGTGGCCGACCACGATGCTCCATACGAGTTGCTGGAACAACATCGCACGCTCGATTTGGACGGCGACGGCTACGCCGAACCATACATCGTCACTGTTCGCTATGATACGGCCCAAGTGCTGCGAATCGTGCCGCGTTTCACTCGCAAGGATGTTACTTTCCTACCCTCCGGAAAACTCATCCGAATCAACCCTCTGACGATGTTCACGAAGTATCCTTTCATCCCCTCGCCGGATGGTGGCTTCTATGACCTCGGATTCGGTGCTCTACTCGGGCCGCTCAATCACGCCATTGATTCCTCGCTCAACCAGATGCTCGATTCGGGAACCCTTGCCAATGCTGGAGGGGGCTTCCTTGGGCGCGGGTTCAAGAATAAGAAGGGCGAGTATCGTTTCCGCCCCGGCGAGTGGAAGACTGTTGATGGAAGTGGAGATGACATCAGGAAGAGTGTTGTTCCTCTGCCCCCTCCACCGCCTAACCAGTCGCTCTTCCAACTGCTCACCCTCCTCATCGAGTATGGACAGCAGATCGCTGGTGCGGTTGACATTCTGCAAGGTAAGAACCCAGGTCAGAATACTCCGGCTGAGACTTCCCGTGCGATGGTAGAGCAGGGCATGAAGGTGTTCAACGGCATCTTCAAGCGGACGCATCGGGCTTTCACTCAGGAGTTGCGCAAACTGTTCCGCCTGAACTGCGTGTTCCTTGACGAGAGCATGCCGTACTTCGCTCAGTCAGCCCCGCCGCAGTCTAAGGCAGCAGCGCACCTCTACAAGAATGCCGAGGTTACGATCCGCCCTAGCGCCGACCCGTTCTACATGTCGGACGCCCAACGCTACAACCAAGCCTCGTCGCTGATGCAGGCGGCAATGGCGGCTCCAGGCTACGACATCTATCAAGTCCATCGTTACTACCTTCAAGCCCTGAAGGTCCCTGACATCGACAAGTTCCTACCTGATCCTAAGGGTCCGTTCGCCGTTCCGCCTCCGCAGAACCCGAAGCTTCAGATCGAGCAACTCAAGCAACAGTCGGCTCAGGCCAAGCAGCAACTCGACTTCAAGATCAAGCTCCTCGACTTGGTCTCCAAGGCTGAGTTGCAACAAGCCCAAATCAAACTCTTGGAGGCACAAGTTGTTCAAACTCTTGCTGAGGCGAAGGGTGTGGATACTGGGCATCAGATTGCGCTTATTGAGGCGCAAATCGGAGCCGCGAAGAACAAGCAAGAGGGAACGCTGGAGGCAATCAAAATCCTCCACTCAATGATGGGTGGCAACGATAAGGAGAGCGATGGTGGCAAGGACAGTAGTGGTGGAGGAGGAGGACTGGGTGCTCTTCTCGGCGCATCCGGTGCAACAGGCGGTCAAGGCGATGCTGGAGCGGCACCTCCGGGAGTTGGAGGAGGAGGAGCTAGCCCGTTTTAGGGGTGGCGTGGGATTAGATGATCCGCATGAAGAAGCAGTTCGTAGAGCGAAGGCTATCGGTGCGCATGAGGTGTACTCTTATTTACTAACGATGGATGAAGAGGACCTATGGGACGACCAAGCATAGCGCAATGTAGAGGTAAGTTTTGCAGCAACTGTAATTTGATACTTGGTCATGCCGGAGATAGTGAGGTAGTTCTTTTAAACTGTGTGTCATATCTAGAAAGAGGAAGACATCAATGACAACGAAGTGGAAGCCGAGTGGTAACAAGGTCCTGATCTTGATGGACCCGCCCGAAACAACGACTGCGTCCGGCATCATCATTGCCGCTCCCGGTACGTTGGAAGGTCGTGCTGAGATGCAACAGATGGAAGGTACTGTGGTTGCTTTGGGGGCGCAAGCCTTCCACGACCAACCGGCAGACTGGGTCAAGGTGGGCGATAAGGTCCGCATTGCCAAGTTCGGAGGTTGGCTGTTTCAAGAAGGCGACCTGAAGAACAAGGTCAATTACCGAGTCGTTCACGACTTGGACATCATGATGGTTCTGGGGGAATGACATGGCTGATATAAAAGATGTGTTGGGTGGTGGCGGCGCCGATGAAGGTGGCGGTGACGACCACATCGTGGCGGAAGCTCGTGAGCAAGGCTGGGTCCCACTTGCCGAATGGCGCGGTGACGAAGCCGAGTGGTCCGATGCTGAGACCTTCGTCAACCGGGGCAAGCAGATCAACCCGATCCTGCGCAAGACTCTCGCCAAGAAGGATGCGGAGATTACCCGCCTTAGGCAAGAGATGACGGAGCAGGGCGCCACCGTCAAGGAAATCCGGGAGTACCTCAAGAAGGTTGAGGACAACGCGATGACCAACGCCCTCCGGCAGTTGAAGGAGCAGCGCCGGGAAGCCCTAGCCAACGGCGATGCCCTTGCCGCTGAGGACCTCCGTGATCAGATGGATGAGTTGAAAGCGGCACCTTCCTCGATCCCCGAGGTCAAGGCTCCTGCCAAGCAAGACCCTACTGTCCACCCGGACGTGCAGGAGTGGATGTCCGAGAACCCCTGGTTCGACGACCGCAAGAATCCAGAACTGGTGGAGTACGCCAACGGCGCAGCTTTATCCATTCAAGATCGGGAAATGAAGAAGCCCCAGGCCGAACGACTCACCCCCAAGCAAGTCCTGGCCGAGGTTGCCAAGAAGACTCGCAAGGTCTTCGCCAAGCAGTTCGAGGAGTTCGAATCTCCTGCCCCAGGTATGGTCGAAGGTGGTGGCGGCGGTGGCTCCTCCTTCACCCCGGCCAAGTCTGGCAAGGGCTTCAACTCTCTCCCCGCCGAAGTCAAAGCTCAGTTCGAGCGCTTCTACAAAGCGGGCTTCTATGTCGAGGGCGATAAGAAGATGGACAAGGCCAAAGCCCAGGCCGAATACTTCTCCAACTACCAGTAAGGAACCATCATGAGCAAGCAAGACCAGCACGAAGGCATCCCCACCCGTGAGGCTATCGCGCCGCAAGTACGGTCCATCACAGATCGCGAAACGGCGGGCCGTTCCCGCCGTCCGATGCTCGGCGGATCGAAGCTTGGTGTCGATTGCAGCAAACTTATGGCAAGTGGGTTATACTGCCACTGGATCAACGACTATCCCAATAGGGTGAATGAGGCCCTGGCTAACGGATACGAGTTCGTCTCCCAGAGTGAAGTCGAGATAGAGCCGGGAATGGGCGCTGCAAGCGCTGACTCCGGCGACCGAGTTAGCCGTATCGTAGGGCACACCGAACAGGGCGGGCCGCTGGTAGCCTACTTGATGAAGATCAAGCAGGAATGGAAGAACGAGAACGATGCGTTCTACCAGAAGCGGGCCGCAGCAATCGACAAGGCCATTCGAACGGGAACGACTACGCCGGTGGAAGGTGCCTACATTCCGAAAAGTGGCATCGACTACGGCTCGACGACTTCATAATTCTGGAGAATGACAATGGCAAACCCTGCCGCTCCGCATGGCCTCCAGCCGGTCCAGACCCAGGACGGAAATCCCTGGAACGGCAAGGCGAACCTGTACCACATCCAGTCGACCGACACCAAGGCTTACTACAATGGCGACATTGTTCAGTTGGTCCCTGCTGCCGGTCTGAACGGCTCCACGCAAGGTTCGGACATCAACGGTGTCCCGAACATCACCGGCTTCACCGGTTCCCAGACAGCTTGCTTGCCCATCGGCGCTATCGTCGGCGTGCAGGTTGCCCCTATCGGTGTCGGCGCTGGTCAAACTCAAGGCACCGCAGTCAACTTGAACCTCCAGTTCGTGCCAGCCGCCAAGCTGAACGACTACTACGTTTGGGTGGCGGACGATCCTTCGCTGCTATTTGAAATCCAAGGCTCGGCTTCTCTCGCGGCAGCGCAAGCTACCACGGTGGGTTCCAACGCCTCGTTCTTGCCCACGGCTCCTGCCAACACAATCGGACCTCTCTCGGCAACGGTGGTGGATACCATCGCTGTGACGGCTACCCTGCCGCTGAAGATCGTCGGAATTCCCTACCGCCCCAACGTCGCATTCGGTGTGAACATGCCGCTGTTGGTTGTCTTCAACACGCATCAGTACGGCAAGCCGTCTCCTGGCACTGTCGGCGTCTAAACCTAACCACAACGGAGAATCATCATGGCAGTTGGTGGCATCATCAATACAGGCACCCACCCCAAAGCCTTGTGGCCGGGTATCAAGGCGTGGTGGGGTCGGACCTACGCGGAGCATCCCGAAGAATGGCCGATGCTCTTCGAGCAGGACACCTCGCACCAGAACTACGAGGAAGATGTTCAGATCACCGGCTTCGGGTTGGCTCCGGTCAAGCCCGAGTCTGGCGGTACGATCTACACCTCGGAACTCCAGGGCTTCATCTCCCGCTACGTCCACCTCACGTACAGCCTCGGCTACATCGTGACGCAGGAAGAGTTGGAGGATGACCTCTACGAGAAGGTGTCCAAGCGGCGTGCTGCGAGTCTGGCATTTAGCTTCCGCCAGACCAAAGAGAACGTCGCAGCGAACATCTACAACAACGCGTTCACCACCGGCTTCAACGGCGGCGACGGAGTGAGCTTGCTGAACGTGGCTCACCCGAACACCTCGGGCGGTTCGTTCTCGAACATGCTCGCAGTGGGCGCCGACTTGTCGGAAGCGTCGCTCGAAGACCTCATCATCCAGATCATGGGTACGGCGGATGACGTGGGCAACCTCATCAACATCATGCCGCAACGCTTGATCGTTCCGCGTCAGGAATGGTTCAATGCCAACCGAATCATGAAGTCGGTGTTCCAACCGGGCACGGCCAACAATGACATCAACGTCATCAAGGCTACTGGCGCCATCCCAGGCGGCATCCACGTGAATCATTACCTCACGTCGCCGCATGCGTGGTTCCTCCGCACCAACTGCCCGGACGGCCTTAAGTCCTACACCCGTGTCCCAATCTCATTCGAGCAGGACAACGACTTCGACACCGACAACGCCAAGGCGAAGTCCCGTGAACGGTACTCGTTCTTCTGGACCGATCCTCGTGGTCTCTTCGGGTCGAACGGGCCGTAATCTGGAGAACGTCATGCCTCTGAAAAAGGGTTCATCGAAGAAGACGGTTTCTTCGAACATCTCTGAGTTCCACAAGGGCAAGACGTTCGCCAAGACGGCGAAGAAGTTCGGGAAGGCCAAGGCGAATAAGCAAGCCGTCGCAGTGGCCCTCTCAACTGCCCGCAAGTCCAAACGGAAATAGATCATGGCCGACTCTCGCAATCGGAAAGATTACAAGCTGGGCGTGCAGGCAGCAGGCGTGTCCCTCCCCAACACTCCCTTCAAGGCAGTGCCGATGACGGCAACGCCCGTGTCGAAGCGCAACCCTGGCCTCGGTGCAAAGACAATCGCCCATCCGTTCAAGAACGGTAAGCCCCAAATCTAAGGAGCGGTCATGGCCGTAGTAGCTTCTCAACCTCCGGTTCGGCAGACTTCGGGCGGCACGCCTGATGCCCCGTTCCAACCTCTCGCTGATTGCGGCAATTGGAACCCGTTGTTCTACCACGCCTTTGTCGATGACTTCGACCAGAGCTTGGGGATCACCGGGGCTTATGTCAATATCGGAACCACGCCGACGAATGCTGTAGTTGCCGGTGATGGTGGCATTGCTTCCTTCACCACGCTGGTTGCTGCCGGTTCCTTTGCTGGTGTGCAAACTCCGGTGGGCGGTTTCACTGTCAACACCCCCCCGAAGAAGGTGTTCTGGGAAGGCCGCTTTCAGATGGCGAACGTAACCACCCAGACGTTTCTGGCTGGCTTGATTGCGACGTTTGCGGCTCCGGCCACCCCTACGGTGGTGAATGGCGTGTACTTCAGCAAGGCCGCTGGTGGCGTACAACTGGTGGGCAACGTGACGGTGGCTTCGGCCACGGTCTCGGTGAACATCCCTCTGGGCGCTCTTGCCCTGACCAACGCAACCTACTTCGACCTCGCCATCTACATCACCCGCCAAGGTGACGTAGAGTTCTACGCCGATACGCAGTTGGTTGGCTTCGTACCGCAGTCGAACATCGGCACCACGAACGGCCCGAACAACGCTGGTTGTGTAGCCCGCTTGACGGCGCCGACTCTTCCGACTGTCCCACTGTCTCCGACGATAGTGTTCGGCAACGGGGCCACGGGAGCTATCATCGCCGGTCTGGCGGACTTCCACCAAGCCCAGAAGGAGCGGTAAGATGGCCTCGAATGCGACTCAGATTGAAATCGATGGGCCGCGTAATGTGGTTACAAAAACCACAGGGGATGACACGGCTCCAACACCCGCCTTGCCAGCGTTTACGATTATTCAAGACCCAACTAACGGGTCCTTGAGTGACATGAACCCTGGCATGAGCGGATTACACCCGGCCACCCGCTTGCGCATTGACTGCATTCAGTATTCCATTTCGGACGGCATCGCTATCCAGTTGTACTGGAATGCCACCACACCTATCCTCATCACAGAGTTGTCAGGCCGGGGTAAGATAGAAGCCAAGTGGTTCGGGGGATTGCAAAATAATGCCGGTGTTGGTGTGACAGGGGCCATTAGTTTTTCGGTAATCGTTATCGATGCCCTGGCAGCGGGTACAGTTACCTGGACCCTGATGCTTCAAACTGTCAAGTACCGCCCCATCAGTGTTGGCGGGGCTTAACTTAGGAGTAATTTATGGCTATCGCTACTGCAACTATCACCACCGAAACCGCAGACCTTCCGGACGGATTTGCGTCATTTGAGGGTTATGTGTTCAGCCTGGATCATGCCGCAGGCACGGGGCATATTGAATCGCAGTCGGTTACCACCGACACCTGCACCTTCGCTACCGCCTTGAACCCAGGCGACTACACGGTCACTGTTCAAGCCAATGGCCTGATGACAGTCAATGGGGTAGCGCCTCTTGGCAATCCCGTGACAACCGCCTTTACGGTCCCGGCTGTGGTCGTGCCGCCTGCTACCTACCAATCGCCCACTGGCGTAACGGTTACGCTTTCGTAGGAGGTTATATGGGCCTGTATTCAAATCCCATTGCCTTATCGGTTGTGACGGAGGGGGTTGCGCCAGAACCTCTTCGGGTAGGGGAACGTGTCCTGTGGAAAGGTATCGAAGTACGTATTGTAGCTTTCCACCCCGGCTTGATTGAAGCCAGGAACCAGACTCTTTTGGTTCATGCCTCCCCGGACCAATTCACCTCCTGCTAAAATCTGCGGTATAATCCCGCAACGAGTCTACGTAGTGAGCCCTCTCCCCGAGGGCTTTTCCTAGTTTATGGAGCGTACTCGTGGCTACTCAACTGTTCTACATCTGCGACGTGTGTGGCAATCAAAGCCTCAACAAGTCGAACTTCAATACCCCCGTCCTGGCTGGCGCCGCTTCGAATCTCGTCGCAGTGATCCCATCTGTCCTGCTCTGCAACCCCTGCTGCACTGAACTCGGCGCCGCTGCGAACGTGACCTTGACCGCTCGCCAGGGGATCAATGCGGGGGTGACGTTGCCATGAGCGGGAATCGGGGTTACTTCAAGCTGGGCGACTACAACGCTATCTGCCGGGTCTGCGGGTTCAAGCGCAAGGCCAGCGAGTTGCGTCTGCGGTGGGACGGCGTCTACGTCTGCAAGGAGGACTGGGAACCGCGCCAGCCCCAGGACTTCGTTCGCGGTGTGCCCGACGAGCAGGCGCCGCCCTGGACCCAGCCCGAGGTACGGCCTGTCTTCCTGCCTCTCGGCCAACTCGGCCTCGGCGCCGGTCCTGCAATCCTCGGCGGCACCCCCAACCCTGGCGACGGCGTCACCCCAACCGAGGGCGTCGAGTACGGCAACCTCATCATCGGCACTCCCGCCGTCTACCGCAATCGCATCCTCCAGACGCCCGGTGTCGACTACAACCTCACGTCCAATTTCGGCAACCTCACCTTCACGTCTTCCCCCAACGAAGGTGATGTGTTGACATGGTCAGGCACGTGGAAAGACAACGCTCTGGTTCTCTGGACTATCGTTCAATTCCAGTTCGCCACTGGCGACGGCTCGACCACTTCTTACATCCTCTACGCAGCGAGTTGAGATGAGCACCACTTTTAGCGTTAGCCGGGACGATGTCATCAACAGGGCTCTGAGGCTCTGTGGCACCTACGACGCCACGAACCCGCCGACCAGCCAAGACTACCAGTATGTGAGTCTCGCCTTCAATATGATGATTAAGGCGTGGATACTCCAGGGCCAGCCTATGTGGAAGGTGGTCGAGACGGTGCTGCCGCTGGTGGCGGGACAGAGGACGTATCAGATTGGGCCGTATGCCACCGGCACTGGCTCACTCGTGACGACCCGCATCTTGAAGGTGCAGCAGGCGTTCGTCCGGTTCAACCCCACCCAGTTCGATACTCCCATCGATCAACTCTCGATTCAAGAGTACAACATGTACGGAAGCAAGAACTCCCTGGGCGTAGTGAACTCGATGCTCTATCGCCCGTTCAATGACAACAACGGGAGTATCGAACCGCAGAACTCTGAAATCTTCGTCTACCCCACTCCTGCCGATGACAACTACTCGTTGCGGATGATTGGCCTCGTGACGCTGAACGATGTCGAGATTGGCACTGACCCGGTCGACTTCCCCCAGGAATGCTACATGGGGTTGACGTGGTGCCTTGCCAATGAGATCAGCCTCGAATACGCCACGTCTCTCGACCGCGTCCAGATGATCCAACAGCGCGCGGCGAAAGCCTACGAGGACATGATTAACTGGTCGCAGGAGAACACGGACTCGGTCAGGTTCCTCTACGATACCCGGAGCCGGTAATGGATCAACCGCCAGTCCGCTTCCCTCTTGTCGAGCCCCTGGAGAACAGGGACGCTACCACCTCGACCGATGCGAAGGTCCTCAACGGGATCATCGAGCAGTCGACTCGGGGGACTCTGCGCGTCATCAAAAGGCCGGGGCAAAGGTTGGCGTTCCAGGGGACGGTAGGTATTGGGCAGGGCATCGACAACTACCTCGGCAACCTCTACTCCATCTCGGGCGATACGCTCAATGCGTTCGGGGCGTCCTCCATCGTCCTGACCGCTCAACAGGTCACAGGGTCGGCTACCTTCTCTACCCGCACACTGCCTATGGGAGTTGGCTTCCAAGGCAAGCTGTGGATATTCGGTGGCATCAATTCGGCAGGAGTCCCACAGAACGATATCTGGTCGTCGGTCGATGGCTTGGCCTGGGTCAACAATGGGACGGCGGCATGGTTCCCCAGGGGCGGCGCCTCGGTCATCGTCTTCAACAACACCCTCTACCTGATGGGCGGGACGACTGGTGTTGGCTCGGGCAACATCGTCTTCGGGGATGTGTGGTCGACCCCCGATGGGATCAACTGGACTCAGATCAGTGCGGCGGCATTCGGCCCTCGGTTCTCCTTCGGCGTCACCGCCTCCTCTTCTCTCATGTACATCGCAGGGGGTACAGCCGGTCCCGCCTCCAACGGAGCAGGCAACACCTTCTACTCCGATGTCTGGTCTTCCCCTGACGGCGTCTCGTGGACGCAGTGCGCCAAGGAAGCCCCGTGGGTTGCCCGCTCGAACCTCGGCTTCTTCTGGATGGGCACCAAGCTGACGGTCGTCGGCGGACAACTGTCGGACCCTTTCCACTTTGCAACCTCTGATTGCTGGACCTCCCCCGATGGCACTACTTGGACCCGCTCATCTTCAAACCCGTTCGCTGTTGCGGCATCTGGTGTTTGGCCTATTGCGGCGTTTGACTCCTACGGGCAAGACTTCCCTATCCCGAGCCCGATCACGGTTTCTGGTGGCACTGGCGGCACGGGAGCAACAGCTTATGCTTTTACAGACTTTGATGACGATGGGGATGGGGACAAGTCAGCCCTCGGACCCTACGTACAAGTCACCTTCGGCAACGTCGGAAGCGGCTACACGGGAGCCCCGAACGTAGCCTTTGGCCTGAACGTTGGGTTCAATGCTGGCGCCTATGCGATGCTGGACGGCACCTCCAACGGCGGGGCCAAACAACTCCAGGCCACTACCCTGAACGGTGTCGTCTACCTCCTCGAATACAGCGCCTCCGGCTCTGACGTTCAACGTATCTGGTCGACCACGGACGGCGTGACCTTCGAGAATACGGGCACCAACTTCTCGGCGGGGTGGCCGGTACGAAGTGGCGGCGCCTTCTTCGGCTTCGGCAATCTCTGGGAGATTGGTGGGGAAGCCACGGCAACCTCCACCTTCTACGATGACGTGTGGCTGGTCGACTTCACCGGCTTGACGGTGGCCCTGGCCCCTAACGTAGCAGGCGGCTTCTACCACTTCACTCAGACCGCTACCTCGATCACCACGCCCCTGCTGGTGTTCAAGTCGACGCATGACCTGTACTCGTTCAACTCGAACCTGAACGCCCTGACGAAGCTGTCGAACGTTCCTAACTACCCAACCGTCACGGTCCCTGGCATCGTCTACCTCGATACCTTCTTCTTCGTGATGGACCCCGAAGGGCAGATTTGGAACTCGGCAGAGAACGACCCTTCGACGTGGACTGCCTTAGGCTTCATTGCAATGGAGAACGAACCAAACGGTGGGGTGGCGATTGCCAAGTACCTCAACTACGTGGTGGGCTTCGGTGTGTGGAGCATGGAGTTCTTCGCGGATGCGGGTGTACCGCCGCCCGCTTCCCCGCTCCTGCCCAACACGTCCCTGCCTTCGCTGGTTGGGTGCGCCGCTGGCGAGTCGGTGATCGAGATGCAGAACTCGGTCGTGTGGATCGGCCAGACCCGGCGTGAAGGTGCCTCGGTCTACATGATCCAGAACTATATGCCGGTGAAAATCAGCACAGCGTTCGTCGACCGTATCCTCCAGAACGATCCGTTGAATAACATCTCGGCGTTCTCGGTGGATCAGTACGGCCATAGCTGCTACGTGTTGACCTTGCGCACGACTAACATCACGCTCGTTTATTCGTTCGACTCGGGCCTGTGGACCATCTTCACGTCCAACACGCAGAACCCGACTCAGCAGGTTACGCTGTTGGAAGCGGACCCGTATGGCACGGTGACGGCAGTGGTGCCCAACAACGGCTCCTCGGATGGCGATCCTGTCGTTATCCAGGGCGCCGTCATCCCGGACTACAACGGCATCTTCAACATCACGGTAGTCGACACCAACACGTTCACGTACCAGATCGGTACGGCTCCGGCAGGGAATCCTGGCAATGCTGGGTTCGCCAACTTCTCGGAGAACTGTTTCCGTCCGGTCGCCAGTGCCCAGGTGATGGACTTGGACTATCTTCAGGACCCGACGAGCGGCGCCATCTACGTACAGGACTCGACTGACGTGACGGACAACGGTGGACCTATCGACCTCCAGATCATCACCGACCGGTACGATGGCGGCATAAGCCAGTGGAAGGTCTGCCGCCGTATCACCCTCATCGCGGACATCCAGTCCTTCAACGTGATGGTGAGTTACTCGGATAACGACTACCAGTCGTATTCGTCTAGCCGCTTCATGAGTACGCAGCAAGGGCAACGGGCAACGGTGACACCGGCAGGCAGGTTCCGCCGCAGGGCATTCAAGATTCGCCACACTGAACCAGTAGCATTCCGGGCCGAAGCCCTTGAGTTAGAAATTATTTTGGGAAGCTTCTAAAATGGACCCATCTTCGCTGGCACAACTTCTCTCGGGCATCTTCAGTGGTGCTGCGGGCATTTCGCAACTCGGCTCGGCGGGGACTAACGCTGCGGCGGGCGCTGCTGCGGCTTCCCCCTTCGGCGGACAGTATGCCAACTACCAGCCGATGGTGAGCGGGCAGTTGGCTAACACGGGCGCCGAAGCCACTGCCGGGTCACAGTTGACCACAGGGGCGGGCAACGCTTTGATGGGGGCCAACACTGCTGTCACTGGTGATCCGGGGGCTCTTTCCACGGCGCAGAACCTGACCTCCGCACTCAACGGCCAGATCAGTGGTATCGCCGGGTTGAACACTAACGCCGGGTCGACGACCGCCTCCGAGAACAACGCAGGCTCAAACCTCACGAGCCAATTGTCTGCGCTCGCCGGTAACTACATGAGCAACCCCGCCATCCAGGCGCAGTACCAACTCGGGCTCAACTCGGCTACTCGCAGTGCTGCCTCCAGTGGCACGGCTGTCTCGGGCGCGGCTCTTACCCAACTCGAACAGTACGGGCAGCAGTACGCTTCCGGCGCCTACCAGCAGACCTTCAACGATCTGGTCACAGGCTCGACGACCGCCAACAACGAGAACCTCCAAGCCACGCAAGAGCAGGCCGCGTTGCAGGGGCAGACCTTCAACCAAGGGTTGGCGCAGAACCAAGGTGAAGCCTCCTTGCTCCAACAACAAGAGCAGAACGAGATGGGGTTCAACAGCGCCGCTGTCACGAATCAGCAGGACACGGCCAGCAACCTCATGAGCCAGATCAGCGGAGCAGGGTCCCTCTACAACGCCTCGACTGGCAACATCAACAATGCCAATCAGGGGTTGTTGAGTTCCTTGGGCCAGTTGAGCGGGGCTACCACAGGTTCGCCGGGAGCAGCGGGGCAGATTCTCTCGGGCCAGTTCGCCAACACGAACACCGCACTCGGCAACATCGGCGCCGGTATCACGGGAGCAGGGTCCGCTTTGGGCAGCAGCGCAGGCAGCTTGTTGTCCAGCCTTTTCGGCGGCAACTCCTCCGGCATCTCTGACAGCCTGTCCAGTCTCTTCGGCAGTGGCTCCGCTCAGGGGGCATTGAGCGGTCTGACAGTGGATGGGCTGGATAGTTCCCTCGGCTCTTCTGCAAGTGGCGGCTTCGAGTCCCTCCTGTCGGGCGGTACTGACTCCGGCGTGAGTGATGGGTTGAGCGCTCTCTTGGGGCTGTGATGGATAACTTTCTGACACAAGCCCTGAGCGTCAAGCAGAACGACCCCAGTGCTAACCCCCTCGCCTCGATACAGAACTTGAAGGCGCTGTATGGGGGGAATGGGTACAACTCCAATCAGGTGAACTCGAACCTGGGGAACCTTCTGACTACGGCGTTGGGGGGAACTCAGTCGGCGGGGTCCGCTGTGAACGGCAAGGGCGGCTCAGCCAACCAGGGCAGCGGTGGCGGGGCTGCTGGCAGCGGGCATGGTGCAGGAGTAGGGGGGACAGCTTCCAGCCAGTTTGGCGGCGATTCAAGCGCTCTCGGCTCGGTCATGGGCGGTATAATGGGCCAGATCGGGAGCATGGCAATTGGGGGCCTTATCGGTGGGCCGATTGGCGGTATCGTCGGGCTCGCCCTCAGCCTCGGCGTCAAGACAGCAGTCAAGAACGCTCCAGGCGGCGACTCGAACGCAATGTCGGCGGGGCAGACCAATGCCAACGCTGCGGCCCTCGGTGCCACATCTGGTGTCGCTGGAGTCGGTGCCAACACGGCAGGCTTCGCAGGCCCCGGCCAGTCGGCGGACTCGGGCGCCAATGCTGAAGGCGCGGCCAGCAGCGGACAAGGAACAGACTCCGGCGCCCTCGGCGGTCCCGGCGCAGGCACAGGAGTAGGCTCCTACGGCGGTGGGCAAGGAGATGGCGGCGATGGTGGTGACGGCGGTGGAGATGGTGGGGAAGGTGGTGGTTCTGGAGGAGGTGACTAAGCATGGCTGATTCTTTGTTTGATATTGCATTCCGAGGCTACTCGGCGCCCATCCAAGCGGAGCAGGAGAAGGCACGCACCGACTATCTGAAGACAACCAACGAGGCCGCTAAGGTGGAGTTGGCAAATCAGAAGTCGATGCAGGATGGCATGCAGCAGATTTGGGGACCCGGCGCGGGATTGACGGCAACCGATGCGGCATCCAACCCAACGCCCGACATGCTGCCTAAACTTCAGGCAACCGCTGGTCTGATGTTCAAGACGGGCAATGTCAAGGAGGCGGGCTCTCTGCTGTCGTCTATCTCGATGGCGGGGTATCGTGCCGCCGAGACTAGCAAGCTCCAGCAGTCCAACCAGCAGAACAAGATGAAGGCGGTAGGAGGCATCCTCAGCGCGGTTGATTCGCAAGAGGCTTACAACGCTGCACTGCCGGAACTCCAGGCGGCGGGTGTGGATATCTCGACGTTGAACCTGACGGGTGACTATCAGCAGGATGCGCCCAAGCTTCAGCAGATCGCCAAGTCGACGATGACCGCCGCCCAGCAGACCACGGCCTCCGATAAGGAGCAAGCCTACAAGGGATTGAACTCCTACCGCAGTGCTCGCCTGTCTCAACTCGACCAGGGCCTTGGCATCAGCATCCAGAAGCTCAACCTTGAGCAGAAGCGCACCCAGGATGCGGAGTTCATGCAACATCATAAGGTGGGTGAGGACGCCATTCGGGACCAGCGGGCGCAGGAAGGACTCGACATGCACAAGCTCGGGGACACGGCTCGTCAGGCGGCGAATGCGGCCAAGGTGCAGAAGCCGGAACTCGATGCGGCCAAGGGCGTCTTCGCAACCGATGACCGCACGGCCAACATGCCGACTAACCTCCGCGATACGGTAGCCACGATGGCGGCGCAGCGGACGAAGTTGAAGTTGTCTCAGGACTTGAAGGATGCTCCCGCAGGCTCGACCTACGAGCCCGAGGACTACGACCAAGCGCTGGAAGAGACGATGCAGCAGATGGATAAGGAAGGGCTGTTCAAGCCTTCTGTTCCGGGCGGCAATGGCATGTTCGGCAGCGATCCTCAGTACTCCCACATCCCGCCGAAGGTTCAGCCCAAAGCAGGCCCGCAAGCACAGGGTAAGCCGTTGCCGCCTGCCGCAACCGCAGGCAAGTTCGACTCGGTCCTCTCTCTCCAGCAAGCCGTCAAGGACAAGAAGATCAGCCGAGATGATGCTATCGCCTATGCACGTAAACAAGGGTGGGTTCAATAATGGCACAAGCACTGCCTACCGCTAACGATGTGTTTGGTCCGCCGCCCGATCCGGGTGAGGCGGCTGGGTTGCCTAAGGGGCTGTGGCCTTTGGTGAAGGAGCAGGAGAGCAACACCCGGAATGACGCCGTCTCGAAGAAGGGTGCGGTGGGGGCGAGTCAGGTGATGCCCTCGACTGCGAAGAGTCCAGGCTTTGGGCTGGCTCCGTTCGACCCTAAGAACCCGGATGCTGGTGCCCCCTACCTGAAGAAGATGATCGACCTCTCAGGTGGCGATGTCGCCAAGGGACTCGCTCGTTACAACGCAGGGCCTAACGGCAACCTCGATAACCACGAGACCAAGAACTACGTCAACGGTCTGATGACTAAGTGGAAGCCACCGGCATCCGCCTTGTTCGGGGATGATGCACCTCCTGCTCTATCGTCGCTGTCGAAGGGGCCTACGCCTCCTGCCGCTGCGCAGAAGCCTAGCCCCGTCGAACAGAAGCAACAGCAGATGCAACAGGCGCAGAAGGATTCGAAGGAGCATCCGTTACTGGCACAAGCCGGTTTCTTCCACGAGGGGGAGACCCAGCCTGGAGACCCGCTCTACGCCATTATGCATCCGGCAGACAGGGCAGTGGACCTCATGGCGCAGGATGCCAAGACTTTGTTCAGTGACATCGGGAAGTTGGTGCAGAAGCCTTCCATCAAGGGGGCTTTTCATACCGCTCTTGATGCGCTGGGTCTGCCTTTCTCTCCGGTGACGAGTGTGACTCAGGGATTGCTGGGAGACCCTACCAAACAGGTAGCCCATCAACTGGGCATTCCATCGAAGTGGGACCCGACGATTGATACGATCACGCAGATGGCTGCGCCTGTTGGGCTGACCCGGAGCAAGACTCTTCAGGATGCGCTCGACCCGGTGGCGAAGTTCCTGCTCGGTGCCCAAGACACGGCACATGCCAATATGGTTGCGGGGCAATCGGCTCGACACGTGAGCCATCAACTCGCTCGGGCTGAGGGAAAGACTGACGCCATCATGACCAAGTGGATGGCGAGTGTCGACCAGCAACTTCCCGCCAACTACGCCGCCATCAAGGAGGACATCTTCCATGCCTATGATAGTGGGGACACGTCTAAACTCTCGCCGGATGCGCTTGCTTGGAAGAAAAACGTGCTTGATCCGGTGGCTAAAAAGACGGCGCTCCTCCGAGACCGGCTCAAGAACGACTACGGCATCGACGTGGGACCGGACCAAGCGAACTACATAACCCGGCGCCCGATGGATAAGCCGACACGAGGTCTCTTCGGGGACTTCGATGCGCCTATGGATGTCAAGACTAAGCCCAAGACACTGGCGACTGGTGCGCCCGAGTTGAAGGAGCGGACGACCTTCGCTGTCGAGTCCCCTGGCGGCGACCGACTCATCGGTGTCACGGACCCGCAGACGGATCGGGTCATCCTCTATAAGAACAACCAGCGCATTGCGAGTGGAGTCGAAGATGGCAAAGGTGGAGTCGCAGTTCAAGGTGCAACGTGGGCAAAGAAAGGCGATGCAACCGTCAAGGAAATCGAGGCCAACACCAACTCTCGATACCACAAGGACCCGGTTGCTGCTGTTGTCCAAGCGAACGTCGACATGCAGAAGGCCCTCATCAATGCGCAAGCGATTGAGAACATTAAGACCACGCCTGAGTTCCTGCAAATGGCAAGGCCTGCAACGTCGGCCGCGCCCGCAGACTGGCGTACTGTTGACATGCCAGGGACGCGTCAGTTCGAAGGGTGGAAGATGCATCCGCAGATGGCGGAAACTTTTGAAGACTTTAAGGGCACGGTACACGGTGATCTTGTCGACAGGCTTGGGAAGTTGACTCGGTTTGTGGTGGGGAGTCTATTCTTCAACCCGCTCACTCACATCATGAACGTGCTGACGCACTCGGTCGTGGCGAAGGGGCTGGTGGGCAATGTGGTGGCGCTGGGCAAAGAGGCAGGCAGGGCGTTGAACCCGAACCTGACCACCACCACTGTCGACGCATGGAAAGCAGTCTGGAATAAGGACCACAATTACATGAAGTACCTGAATGAAGGTGCGGGGTTGATGTACCCGAGTGTCTACACGAATGACTTCTTCGAGACGGTGTTGAAGAAGGTCGGCTCCGATCCGGCAGCGGGCTCGTTGGCAAAGTCATTCGGCTACGCCAACCCCGCCGCATGGGTCAAGGCCGTCTACGGCACATCCCGTAAGTCGCTCTGGTTCACCAACGATGTCATCATGATGCAAGCCTACTTGGAGAAGGAACGTGCGGGGTATACAGTGGCAGAGGCAGTGGCGGACGTGGAAAAGCACGTGCCGAACTATCGTGTTCCCAATCGAGTGCTTGGCAGTCGTGGTCTTAGTCTTGCGCTCCGTAATCCGGCCATCGCTGCTTTTGGACGTTACGACTATGGCCGTATGGCTTCTTACGGCCATATGCTTACTGACCTTACTCGAACCGACAAGGGACTTAATGCCCTTCAACGAGCTAAGGCTTTGGATCAGATCGCTGCGACTGCTTTCATTTCCTTCTTCGTTTATCCGCATATTATGGACAAGATGGCCGCGACTGTCACAGGGAATCCGAACGCCACTGCGACTCGCTATGGCCCTGCTACTATCCCTACCCTTGTCCACGATGCTTTCGTAGGGAAGAAGGATGCTACCCAGATCATGGGGACGGCGTTCCCGTCTAGCCCTGCGTTTAAGATGGCCGGGGAATTGGCAAGCGACAAGGACTCGTTCACGGGTAAGAAGATTTATGGTAGCGGCGGGACTGGGTTGGATAAGTATCTGGAGAAGCAACTGGCGCCGTTGGCGTTGGTGCAGTCGTATAACTCGGGCAAGAAGTCTGTTAAGCAGATTATCTTGCAACAGTTTGGGATTAATAATCCCAGCCGGGAACAGGTCGAGAAAACGCAGAAGTGGTTAGAACGGACGAACAAGGCCAATGCACGGGCTGATGCGAAGAGGGATGCGCAATGAAGATTCTAATGATTGATGTGTATGGGACGGGGGTGGACTTCTGCGTCAGGAGTCAGGCGGCAGGCCATGATGTTAAGCACTACCTCTCTCCGGGTAAGCGGCCTAACATCGGCATGGGCCTGACGAACCGGGTTAAGGATTGGCGCCAGTGGATGCGCTGGGCTGACCTCATCATGTGTACTGCATCAGCCAAGTATGGCTGGGAGATGGAGGACTATTATGCGAAGGGCTACCCGATATTCGGGGCCAACAAGGCCGCTGCGGCTTGGGAACTCGACCGGTGCGTGGGTCAGCAGGTGCTTGAGGATCACGGCATTAAGGTGCTTCCATATACCCGTTTCTCGTCTTACGATGATGCGATTGCCCATATCAAATCTAGTAACGGTGAGTTTGCTTGCAAGCCTATTGGTGATGCTGACCGCGCTCTTAGCTATGTCGGGAAGGGGCCTGACGATCTGGTAGCTATGATGAAGCGGGCGCAGAAGGTTTATGGGTCAGCTAAGCAGGACTTCATCCTTCAGGACAAGATGAAGGGGGTGGAGTTTGCCTGTGGTGCGTGGTTTGGGCCGCACGGCTTTAGTAGCGTGACCGAAGAAAATTTCGAACACAAGAAGCTCTTTGCCCACGACATCGGAATGAATACAGGCGAAATGGGAACGGCAATGAAGTACGTCGACCACAGCACGCTTGGAGACATGGTCCTCCGCCCCTTAGAGCAAGCTCTCAAGGCCATCAAGTTTTGCGGCAACATCGACGTATCGGTGATGATCGATGAGAAAGGGGTGCCGTGGCCCCTGGAATTCACCATGCGCTGCGGTTGGCCCGCCTTCTACCTGAACCAGCACCTCCACAAGGGCGACCCGGCCACATGGATTTACGACCTCGTCCACGGGAAAGACTCTCTTCGCGTATCATATGACCATTGCATCGGGGTGTGCATAGTCGGACCCTCCTTCCCGCACTGCCACATCCCCCACGAGGAAGTCGACGGCATCCCGCTCTTCGGCATCGACCACAAGAACTGGAAGAACGTCCACCTCGTGGAGGTCATGGCGAAGGAGCATGAGGTCTTCGAGAATGGAAAATGGGAAGCACGAGATTTATTCTGCACTGCGGGGGAGTGGCCTCTTGTTGTGGTTGGTACTGGTGCATCTGTCAGCGATGCTAAGGATGATGCGTACCGTGTGGTTAAACAGTTGGAGATTCCTAATAGTCCCGCCTATCGTCATGATATTGGTGATCGTTGTGAGGGGCATATCAAGGATTTGAAGGCTATGGGATTTGCTAAGGAGTGGAGTTTCTAATGGCACAACCGTTGCAGCAACCACCGACCCAGCAGTTGACGGGACTGGGGAGTTTCACGGACTGGATTTACCAAGCGTGGCAGGCTATCACGGGGGTACAGGCGGCGACCACCAACATCTCCTTCTCGGCAGGGCCTCCTCCCACGACTACGGTCACGGGGAACTTGGCCGTGACGGGCAGCGAGACGGTGGGCGGCAACCTCACGGTAACGGGCGTGGTGACCGACTCCCTCTCCTACACCCACCAACTGGGCATCTACACTGGATTCCTGTCCCAGTGATATAATTCCGCGTGCCTAGCACAGGAGAGTAAAATGAGCAACAGTCTTCAATTGCTTTACCTGAAGTTTGCGGTCGGCCTTATCCTCTTCGGGGTGTGGGTCTATCTCGACGTGGCGCATGTAGCCTTATCGGGCGACCTCATCGACTTCATCAAGTACGTGCTGGTGGGGTTAGCTGTGCACCTCGTCGGCAAGCAGAGCCCCGATCCTGTGCCTACTGTACAGGTGTTACCCCCACCTCCTTCCAATTGAGGAAATCATGACCACATCTACCGATACTGCATCTACCGTGTTTGAACAACTGGCAACGCTGTTTGGGAACGAAGCCTTCCAGGCTATCAATCCCATCGTCGTGGCGACCCTGGCTGACATCGAAGCCAATCCGCAAGCGTGGCTGAATCCGCTGTCGGCGCCTATCAAGGGTGCTGCTGCGGTGGCTGCTTTGACGGCGGCTCTGCCCAACCTCGAAGGCACGGCAGTTACCTCTGCTGCGGCCCTCGTGTCCGCCATCTGGACGAACCTCGGCGCCAAGCTGACGACCCCGGCCACCCCGGCTCAAGTCGCCGCAACCATCACCGGCTCCGCAACCTAAAGCTATGGGCGCCATCACTCTCCAATTCACCTCGAACGGGGACTTCGGTTCCCAATTGATAAGGTGGTTCGACCACGGCCTCTACAGCCACGTCGACACTGTCCTCCCGGATGGGAGATTGCTTGGCGCCCGCAGCGACGTTGTGATGGGTGTTCCCAAAGGGGTGCAGATTCGCCCCGCCGATTACGTGCTTGACTACCAGACTCGCCGTGTGGTCCTGCCGGTGAGTAATGCGGTTGAGCAAGAGTACTACGCGTTCTTGATGAAGCAAGTCGGGCGCGAGTACAATCAACTCGCCATCCTCGCCTTCTTCTTCGGCGCCGCTTGGTCCAATCCCTCGAACTGGTTCTGTTCGCAACTGGTGACAGCAGGGTTGATTGACTCGGGCGCCATCTACAAGCCATCGACACCGGACAGCAAGATTGCACCGGACGATCTGTTGCTTATCTGTTCTGTTCTCGTGCCTCTCTAAGGAGCCAGCATGGCCTTCACGATTGTTCAATATATCCGGCAGGTCAACGTGTCGGTTGTTGTGGCTTCAACGGTGCAGTACACGGTTCCTGCCTCCAGGCAGGATGTGGTGAAGTGCATCACGGTGGCGAATCCCAATACCATCTCCGTCAACTTCAGTCTCAGCGCTCCGGTAGGGTCGCCCATCTTCGTCCTTACCCCCATCCCACCCAATCAAACTATGACGTGGACGGGGACCCTGGTGTTGAATGCTGGGGATACGATAACAACCGCCGCCTCTGCTACCGGGCTGTCCCTAACGGTCAGCGGGCTGGAGTCGCAATAATGGGACACATCTTCCAAGGGCAACCCGAGTTGCCGGGGAATCGCCCCCTGACAATGGTTAGCCTCAGCACGCCGCAAACCATCTCGGCCAATACTCAAACTGCGGTGGCGTTTAATACCGTCGAGTACGACAACTTCTCCGCGTACAACACGGGCACCGAAGTCTACACCGCTCCGTGGGGTGGATTGTACCGGGTGTCGGCTACGTTGCTACTGAGTAATGTCCCCACAGCGGCGGTTACCCCTGCGGTCTTGGAGGTTATCATTCAAGCGGCGGGCGGTGCTGTCGCGATAGGAGAGCTATCAGAGAACCAGTCGGCGGGCGTTGCCTACATCAACACGGTCTCGGTGGATATATTGACGGCGCTGACAGCGGGACAGTCCCTCTCCGTCCGCGCCTTCATCAGCCCAGCCGGGACCTGCACGGTCGCCGCCAGCGGAATCTCCACCAACTTCCGTATCGAATACCTCCAACCGTAAGGGGCCATGATGGAACAGTTACGGCAACTAGAGCAGCGAGTCTTTGCGCTAGAGCAGAAGGTGGAGGCCGAGTGCAAGAGCCTGGACCAGAAGTTGGATCGGGTTCTTGACGTGGTCTCCTTGGGGCGCACCGCCCTCTTGTTCGCCAAGGCCGGGGGCTGGATCGTAGCGGCGGCAGCGGCGGCCATCGAGGTCTACCGCGCCATCACCAACAAGGGCTAGTCATGTGCAATATCAACTTTGACTACTGTGTACCATTCATCCTCGAACTGGAAGGGGGGTATGTGAATGACCCCTCGGACCCCGGAGGTGAGACCAACTTCGGCATCTCGAAGGCTTCCTATCCGAACCTCGATATCGCCAACCTCACCGAGGCTCAGGCGTCGGCCATCTACTACCAAGACTACTGGCTGAAATGGCAATGTGGGCAGATGCCAGCACACCTTGACCTTTGGTACTTCAATGCCTGTGTCATGAGTGGGGGGACAGCGGCGGTTAAGTTGCTCCAGCAGCTTGTAGGTGTGCCGGTCGATGGGGTATTTGGGCCACAAACGCTCACAGCGTTGCGCAGTTTCGATACCACCCGCTATCACGAATATCTCACGTTGCATCTTCAGCACCTCGAAGGTCTAGGGGTGTGGGCGAATTACGGGAAGGGGTGGACGAACCGCCTCTTCTTCATCGCCGCTCTCTAAAGGTGGAGGAGGATTGTTCCTCCTTCAACCCTCTGCTTCACCATACCCGCAGCTTTAAGCCCTTTGACCACCGCTTGGAAATCATCAAGCTTGGGGAAGTAGTTGTGTACATGCTGATAAGCCGTAGCCATCGGCACTCCTTGCGCATGTTGCCCGATAAATGAGAGTAGTCGATCAGTCTGCGATGATGTCTCAGATTTCCCAATGCGGTCGAAGATTTGCGGCAGGCTGGCTTCCAGCGCGGTGATATGGGTCTCAGCATTTTGTAGGTCCTCGACGGTGATGAGCATGGAATCGCCACGGGCGGCGGATAGGATCATCGCCAGCTTGTGGATATGGGTTTGCTTCCGGGCGAGGTAGCCCCCGAAGCGTGCGTCATCGGCGCCCTTCTTGTGGAGGAAGTAGTGGGCCTGATACCACTCCTCGCCCCAAGCGATAGCCTCCTCCGTCATGCCGAACTCGCCCTTCAGTTTGGAGATAGCACGGAGGTCCTCGACGAGGCGAATCTCCTGCCTGCGCATCTCACTTGCCGCCGTGTTGAAGGCTAAGCCGGGGTAGGCAACCAGCTTCCGCTTCTCTTCCCCATAGACCCAGATGATACGGCTCACCAACCCGCCCTCGATCATGTACGGGGGGATGTTGCCGCTAATCCACCCGGGCGTAGTGCATGCAATCAGGTTGAGAAAGGTGTTCTCAATCGACTCAGCGCCATCCTTCTTCGTCTCCTTGTAGATCGATGCGCAGTCCCATAGGGACACCAGCATGTCCATCATCTCCCGGTCGTTCGGGGTCAGCAGGTTTCCAAACTCCCCAGAAAAAATGTTGAGTGAATGGGTCTCAATAGACTCGCCATGACCCTCCTCGGTAACTGAGTTCGCTTTCTTGAAGGACGAAACCAATGCTTGCCACGTAACGACATTCGGCCCGAAGAACACCTCGTCCACTTGGCGCAGCAACTTCACACCGATACCAGCACACGTTGTCTTCGAGATGATCCCAGGGGGAGCAACGAGAACCACGTAGAAGTTTGCGTACCAACGAAACAATCCCTGCTCTAGCCATACCTTCCTCCCCAATGCGCCTGCAATAGTAGACACCCCCGTCCAGAAGAGGAGGTGATCCGGTGCTTCCCCGACCTGTCCGTAGCGCACGAACTCGTCGAGCCAGTTATCTAGCTTTCTCATTTGCAACGCCCCCAACTATCCGTCGATAGCTTCAGGCCAACAGGGACGATAAGAGGATCAGGGTAAGGAACGACAATGGTACTTTCGCGGGTGATATCCGCGATATGCTTCTCACGATCTTCCAGCGGAAACTGCCCAGTAAGAGAGTCGTGTACTTGAAGCAATATATCCACATCAGGTAGGTTCGCATCGATGTTTGTGTAGGCGTGGTTGATGATGATGGCTACGGTGGATTGGGGAATCCATGCCACCATTTCGTTGATGATGTTGCCCTCGACCCGGTCGAACCACCTGCGCCGATAGCCGAAAGCATTCTCCATCGTGGCAGTGCGCTCCGCTTTCTTAGTGAGGCGCTCTTGCCACTGCTTAATTTCCGGGAACTTCTCGAAGTACCACTTCTGAATCCGTGTCACATCGTTGACCAAAAGGCCACACTGTCCGGCTATCGTAGGGGGCTTCCCCATGTAGTTGGTCCCGTGGCACAGCTTCTTGAAGACTTGGTAGGCCGGGTGGGACTTCGTGATCGACGGGTCGTGGTAATACTCCTGCGCGACGGCTACGTAAGGCTTTACTCCTGCCGCGAACAGGTCTTTCATCCCCCGGCAGTTCGACTCCCACGTCACTATTCTCAGGTCCGCTGAGTCCAAGTCCAGGTCGAACATCTCCCGTCCATTGTCCGGTATGAACATCTCTCGGCAGTTTGGGATTGCCACTGTGAATTCTCCGTTGCTTTTGAATGGCGTCTAGGGCTTGCTGCTCAGTGGTGAAGTGGCCCAGGTAAGCGTTGCCCCCCTTGGTGCCGCTTACGAACTTGGCGGTCCAGTCCCCGGTGCGGTAGTTGTAGCGCACACCTCCCATCTTGGGGGGTAGGCCGGTGATTCGGACCCCTACCATATCAGGAATCGAAACCCCACTGAAGACGCTAAGCACAATAAGGTGCTTAAGGGTGGGGTCGAATTCATTGCCCTCGTAGGCGTGCAGGGACCGCTCCGCTATGCCGGTGACATCGGTGAGCCCCGATACGGTGTAGTTGTAGTCAAGTCGGAACTTCTTCAGCCAGCGCGAGAAGTACGCGCCAGCCGAGGTCCGGGTTGAGGCTTTCGGCATGGCGGTCTCCTTAGAAAGCTTTGCCGCCTTCAGCAGCACGGTTCTCGACCTTGTGGTCGGGGCGGACTGCGTTGAAGGCCAGCTTCTCTTCGATGGCGCCACCTAAGTCGAGGTCGAGGGCACCGGCCAAGTCGCCAATGCGAATCATGGCATCAGCCAGTTCCACTTCCAGCATCGTCCGGTGCGGGAGCTTGTCGTCCATCAGGTTCTTGCGATAACCTTCGAGCCCCTCGCTAACCTCCGAGTGGATGAGGCACAGCTTCTCCTGCACGATGCGATACTTCTTGAGGTTCTCCGGGGCGCAGAGGTTCTCGCCCGTCTTCAAGTCCGTCCACCATCCAGCATTGTAGGAAGCCTTAAAGCACACCGACACAAACTTGTTGACACCGTCACGTACTGACATCATTCATCTCCAGCAGTAATGTTTTGCAGGTTATACCCGCTACCAAAGGCGTCCGTAGAGGACGAGAAACGGAACGTAGTTGTTCCAGTTATGTTGTAGGAGCAGTGGACTCTTCCATCATGGCCTATTGCTCCTGCCTTCAACGCGTTCGCTGCGACGGTTTCACAAGAGCGAAACTCTTTGATAGCATCAACCAGCGGTCGGAGGTATGGAACTTTTGCGCGGAACGTATCAAGCGCTGCGTCGTCACACGATGGACCGATAGAACCGCGTTTCTTCTGGACCGGTAAGCCAAGCTCTTCGTAGAAGAACTTCTGCATTTGCTTGGGCGACTTAGGGTTGAGCGGCCACCCCACCATCTGCTCGATAGCCTGGATACATTCCTTCGCATGGTGGTTCAGCCTCGCTCGCATTGCAGTCTGTCGTGCCTTATCGATGCGTACACCCCGAACCATAGTACGCAGCACTGGATAGAATAGCTTCTGCTGAAAGTCGTGTGGTCCACGCAGTCCCATCTTATCCACAACGGTCTGAAGAACTTCATCGGCCTCATAAGTCCGAACGCAGTCCTCACAGTTGTACGTCCAATAACGATCTTCATCTTGGTCTGCTCCTTTGTCCCATTCCTTGCCATCATCCTTCCAATACACGTACCACTCGTTAGTCATCGACGCGATATGGTCGAGGGACTTCGGCATTCCCGGAAAGCAAACGTGGAAGGCGACCATAGTGTCACGCCCAAAGCGTGGTACGAATCCCCAATGCCGCAGAATATACTGAGTGTCGTAGATGAAGTTTTGTCCGATGACCAATGCGTTACGGTGCGTGAGAACCCGATAGAGAAGGTAGACAATCTCAGCCTCATCGTCCTGTGACCAATAGCCGTCTGGACGGTCGACAGAGAGGAATGGGATGCAAATGGCATCGAGCTTGCTCCAGGCAATGCCCAAGCAAGTGATGTGCTGGGCGCGAGTTTCTATGTCGGTCGAGAGGACGAGGGGGGCGGTAGCTGCATCAAGCGTGGCTTCCAGATTCGCCATCGTTTCTCGCACCTGCTGCAATGAAGGTCGTATAGCAAACCTCCATGCGGGCTTAACAGGAGGGATAGTTGCGGCTTGTGCGGCCCTCCGCAAGTCTTGCACGACGATGGGGCGTGTAGACCACTGGCGTAGGACAGAGGCAGGGTGCAGAGTAGGAACAATTGTTACCCCTGGAAGGGAAGGCACAGTAAGAGTGCTTCCACGCCACTTAGAAACAGAAACGAGGCCAGTAAGAGCCCAAAGAGCAGTATTACCCAGCGCAACAATGAGCCGGGGTTGAACGAGGGCGATTTCCTCTTGGAGCTTTTCATAGCCTTCCTTGATGTAGCGGTGAACGATGCGGCCTTGGCACTCGACGCCGTTTTCGGAGCCAGCCAACTCGGTCTGCCCCTTTTTTGTGGGGGGCGCCCACAACTCGATCTTATTCCCCGGCGGACGTTCACGCACGGCGCTCGTCACGAAGCACGAGGAAACGGCTATCCCGGCCTCCGCAAGCATGCGCCCTAGCAACTCCCCAGGGTTCTGCCCAAAAGGGCGTGGCACCCCCTTCCTGTCGAAATCTGGGGCATCCGAGATGACCATGATCCGGGCATCAAGTGGACCTTCAGGGCGAAACGACATCAGAGGTTCCTCATAAAGTCTTTGTGGGCGTCGTAGTCGAAGCCGTTGGGCAGTTCCCGAGACGTTTGCAGAGGCGGCGCCAGTAGACTGGCGTACCACGTGATGTAGCGGCTGGCCGAGGACAGTGAGACCTCGGTTCCTCCATAGAAACTCTGCGCCTGCCGCGAAGTGATCTTGGCACGGAAGACATCCGCACTCATCACCGATATCACCTCCCCCTCGAAGATGTCGGCGGTGTTGGGATTGATGGAGGTGTCGTCGTAATGGAAGCGATCCCCCACTTGGATGTTGTGGGGGGAAGCCATCTGCGCCCCGTAGGGGGTATAGGGATTCGTTGCCCATTGAGTCATAGCGACCTCATGAAGTCTTCGTATGCTTCGCGGTTGAAGTGGACCACGGCCCCGCCTACTGCGGCGACAGCCTTGTCGGGGTGAGCAGCGCACCAGTCGAGGTAGCGGCGTTCGACTACGGCCACCTGGTGCTTGGTGAAGGGAACTATGTCGCCGTCTTCGGGGGACTCTCCACGAGAGACGACATTGAAGAAGGCCGTCTCATGGGTCCGGGCATCGTAGGTGATGAAGGCTGTATAGACGCCTGCCCTAGACAGGTCGTTATCTACACATTCGTGTTTGTAAAAGATCATGGTAAGTTCCTGTGTTTAAGGGGCCATCCCGTCTTGCGGCGTTCCTCGTCGCGGGCTTGGTGGTTCTTCCACCAGAGTTGAACGGTCTTACTACACTGGGGGATGAGGCCAGCCTCGGCAGCTTTGTGTAAGACTTCGCAAGCCACTGCTGCTGCTAGGTCGGCACTGGAAATATCGAGACCGTACATCAACTTGTTCTCGTGCTCATCTTGCCCGTTGTCAGAGCATGGCATCACCCTTCTCCTCTCATAAATGCTTTGTGCGCTTCCCAATCTACTTCCTCGGGGTCGAGGCCAGCACGGTGCTTGGGCTTGGGCTCCTCGGGGGCGGTGCGGAACTCAGGCGCCGGGTACTTGTAGCAGACGATCATGATTGCCCCTTCTCGATGTAGACGAAGTCAACATCAGGTCTGTTGGTGATGAGCCAGGAGTCGCACTCTTCGACGGAGTTACCTGTGAAGAGAAGCACCATTGGATGCCCCTCGCAGTCGAACAAGTTCCACTTGTCATCGCCGTGCCACTTCACGTCGAGGTGGCGTGAGGGCGGTTGCCCTTCATATAAATCTTCGAACATCTAATTTCCCTCCTTGCGTTGTTGCGCAAACCAATCCATCGACTGGTCCTCGTCGAGTTGCCATCCGCACTCCGGGCAGACGGGAACCCAATAAGTTATCTCGGTGCCGTGTTCATTGAGGCGTTCGTTCTCCTCCAACTCTGGCTCAATCTCTTCTCCGCAGTCTTGGCAAATACAAGTCCAGCGTGACATAGGACTTCTCCTCATTCGAACTCCGGTTCAGGTCGGCGGACGTGGAAGACGGTTAGGCCCTCACCGGTCAGCATCTCTACGATTCGGGGCTCGTCTTCGAATGCGCAGATAACTCGTTCTTTGGGAACGGGGGAGTCGTTGAGCCACCTCTTCTTCAGACTGGCGGCGCTCAGGAAAGTTCCCTCGGGGCGCATCAGGAGTTGGTGGTACGGGATTGAGTGGCGTTCCAGCCAGATTTTGGTCATGGCTTCGACACCAACTGTTCTTCCTGTCCACAACCAAATTTGTTTTCCGCTCTGGGACAGGGCGCGCAGCATCGCTACTGTCGCGGGAATGGGTAGGTCGTACTCGCACTGGGATTCGGACCCGGTCCAATCTATGTTCTCCCGAGAGAGGTAGTGAAGGCGGTGGTCGATGTTGGCGATGGTGCCGTCAAGGTCGAAGAGGACGATGTTTTTCATTCCCCATCTCCCGGCAGAAGTAGGACGGAACCGTGGTATTCAGGCATCCGAAGACTCCCATTTTTCAAGCGCTGACAACACGCGGGTTGTGTCGAGTCCATCGCCCCGGCACCAAAGCTCTTGCTGTCTCTTCAGGTCGCGAAGCGCTTCGACCGTCTCTGCAATGAGCAGCTTCAATTCTCGTTCATTATTCAACACGCTTCCTCCGGATCCAAACCCTCGACTACCTTGGTCAGATAAGTAGACATCCGCCAGCCATGCGTAGGCCCCCGGCAAGGGGCGGCAGGTGCCACAACGTGAGCACTGCTCCAAGTCGGTGTGGACTTCTAAACCGGCTTCGCCGTCCCATAGTTGAGGCAAGGGCTGATACTTGTGACCAAACCAGCAGAACATTATTCTTCTCCCAGGACGAGCCAGTCGAGGGAGCAGTTGAGGACTTGCGCCATAGCGACGATGGTGGAGAGGTTGCAGATCACACCCCGGTTCTCCATGCCAGTCACGGCGCAGTCGGTACAGCCCACTACCGAGGCGAAGCCTTTGACGGTGTAGCCCATACGCATGCGCTCCTTCT
>Ga0302315_10000424_pt1 | contig 47951 bp, 52 predicted proteins | sample III_Palsa_N3_1_FD_200532 | JGI IMG/M metagenome (GOLD analysis project Ga0302315, IMG submission 200532) | Peat permafrost microbial communities from Stordalen Mire near Abisko, Sweden - III_Palsa_N3_1 | ecosystem: Environmental > Terrestrial > Soil > Palsa > Peat permafrost | place: Sweden...
TGAGATACTTCTTGTTAAAAGGGTTAATCCGCCTGCTTTTCTCCGGGTCATTCAGGTTTACCACATGAAAGGTGTAGCCTTTGCATTTCTCGTTTTGTTTAGCAAGCAGGTAATGATAATAAACTATCTTACCCAAATCCGGAAACTTCAGGTCGTAAACGCAAAGTGTGAATTCGTTAGCTATCATCTGCCGGATAACAGGCATTACAATCCCAAAGCTTTTCCCGCTTCCCGGCACCCCCAACAGCAAAATTCCCCTGTATAAATTCTCTAAAACGAGGTAACCTTGCCTGACTTTATTTTTAAAATAGAACAGGGTCGGAATGTTTACAGCGTTGGTTGCCAGCAGTGGCGTGGTTCGCTGCATAAAAGACTCTTCCTCTACGTTCCATCGGTCTTTGCCAAGCCTGGCGCTAATCATTTTGGAAACGTTATCCATTGAGGTGTGGATAAGGACAGTTCCGGTAAATGCAAAAGCGATGTAGGCGATCTCATACCAGGTTAAGCCATAAAAAACGGGCAGCCCCGGATGTCCGTAAAACCATAAGCCTCCGAAAAACAACAGTAAGCCTGAACCTAAAGGATAGGCGACCGAATTTTTAGGATTAAAGTCCTGTTGCTTTTTGCTGAGTGTGCCGACAGATACCAGGCAGATCAGGATCAGGGTAAAAAGCTTGCTGTATAGTGGTTGCTGGTAAACCTTCAGGCGATGCAGCCGGTCAATAAAAAAAGCCAGGCCTTTGTAGGCATGGCTTTGTAATAATTGGGGGCCGTAGATAAAGCAAAATATTTCGAGTGCTACGGATAAATAGATAGCGGCCTGCAAAAACCTGTGCTGGCTTTGCTGCTCTTTACTTTCTTCCATAAGTAATTTGATTTTTTAAGGTTGTCAGGAGGGCTTCGCCGTTCTTCCATACCCTCATAAATTATCGGCCTTTAGCAGATCGCCATATTTGATTTGCAGCTTTAAGGTTCTGCCGGACACCTGCTTTTCAGATAGTTCGACGTTCAGGATTTTATTATCCGGGAACGTGACCTTTTTGAATACATAAATATTATGGTACTCCTTTTTAAAGGAGGGCTGCTGGTAAAGCTGCCATTCAGGTTTTATCTCTAAAGATTGTACGTTAGTCGCTTTAGTGATTTTTTTGTCCTCGATCTTAAACCGCAGTTCGTCAATGTCATAAGCAAGGTTGGTTTTGTTCTGAAAAGCCACATCTAAAAAAACGTGGTCGCCAACCGTATATACATGATTAAGGATCGCAGTCAGCCCGTACGCCTTAGCTTTCCTGATATCGGATTTTTTACCCCTGTGTAAAATATCCATAGCGTAGGATTTCATTTCAGGGGTGGTCAGCGTTATGCCAGGAAAGTCAAGCGGCCGGCATTGTTCCGGCTGTATCGCAATAGCTGTGGGTAATTGCTGCCTTGTTGATGTGGTATACACCAAATGGTATTGCGCAATAAAGCTTTCGCCGACGATAGTGATCACGCCGAGGCTGATGCAATCAGTTTGCAGGTGCCGCAAGGAATCCGGCACCAGTTTTATGCGCAGCAAGTTTTTAACGGGCATATCGCCGATAATACTATGGCTGGAAATGTCTGCATACTGAATGGGTTCAGGCGATAAGAAATGAATGTCTGCCTGGCTGCTGATCTCAATTTGCGGCAGCGAATCAATATTTATTCTACCAGGGCTTTGGGCAAAAAGAATGTGTGCCGCGCCTAAAAGGGCGGTTAACAACAAGAATACTTTTTTCATAAATGTTATTGGTTTTATTGGTGGTTGCGGAGGGTTTCGGGGTCAATCAGGTAAACAAGCGTATTGTATTTCAATTTGGCTTTATTCTGACGTATTAGCTTGCTTACGGCGGTGGTGGTCGATTCAAACATGCGTGAAACGACGCTCATGACCATCTGATTATTGTTATCAGCGGATTGCTGTAAGGTCAGGCCCTGGCTGGCATCGCTGCCGAGATCTTTTGTAAAATCCCGGAAAGCGGATGCCGGAACATACAGGCCGGGTAAGCCGTCATTATCATAAACAGACAATTTGACGGGCAGCAACTGGTCGTCCTCCATAATGGATTTAATGGTTAATAACACCCTTTGCCCGGTAAATCCGGATATTTCGGCATACAGATAAGTTCCCTGTTTCACCAGGAAATGACCGGCCATCATATCTTCCAATAGCCTTATGCGCAATCGTGATCCTGCATAACCGGTAATATTCTGATCGACAATGGCGCGGATAAGTCCGTCATGCTGCTCCGGCATGATCGTATTAAAGGCAGCTGTTGAATTGCTTGCTTTTGTTACCGGTAGCGTTTTTTCCTGTGGTGTTGCCGCTGTCAGTTTTTCCGCTAAAGCTTTTTTCTGTTGCGCCTTATAGTCCGGGTCATGTGATTTGTCCATGCTATCTATGAGCGCCATTTGCTGCCGGAATAATTGCATAGGATCAGCATTCTGCGGGTTGCCATTATTGATGTTTTGCCTGGGCTGTCTGCGCATTCGGTTAAGTGCCTCTGCCAATGCCTGATCTGATTGGTTGTGTTTTGTAGGCTTAGTTGGAACCGCCGAAGCATCAGGAAAACCGGAATAATTAGGAGGTAATGACCGCGACCTGTTGCCTTTATACTTAGCGGCAACTGCTTTCTTTAAGGAGTCCAGTTTCCTTTTCTCGGCATCGTTATAGAGATTTGGCGCTGCCGAGGTCGTCGTCGTATCATCCTGTAACTGGTTGATAGCGGTGTAGCCATCCGCTTTTTTGTACTGGTCGCGGTAGGCATCCAGTTTGTCGGATAAGGTGCTTTTCTTAACCTGGTCGGAAACATCGGCCACGTTATCCTGTAGTGTATCCTTTCCTTTGGCAACGGCTTTTGGCTTGCCGAAGCTGCTTTTATAAGTATAAAAAAGAAGCAGGATGAAAGGCAGCAAAATAAGCGGCAGGATGTACCTGGGGCTTTTAAAATTTACTTTCATGAGTTAATGATTTAATTGTTAATGATTGGGCCGGGATTTCTTGAGCACGGCGCGCAGGCTTTCCATCTGCATTAGCGCTTGATTCAGCGTCAAGCTGTCCGCATGGGTAAGGGTATCTTTTTTTAACAGCAGGTCAACCTGTTGCTGGGTAGCCCATAAAGTTTGCACTGCGCTTGCGGTGCTGATGATCTGGCCAAAGCCGGAATCTGTATTTTGAACGGATGTTTTTACCTGTATGATTGGCCTTTGCCGCTCCCGCATAACTGTAAAAGCCAATATGCCTGAAAATAGAATGGCAATAACCATAGCCGTAAAAACCTGGCGGGGGTATTTTTCCAGTAGCTGGCGGCTTTTTGTACCGGCACGCTCAAAATAAATACCGAATTCCTTTGTCAGTTCGCTCCCCAATGTTTTTCCGGGGTCACGGTTGGAAGTTATTTTTCTGAACATTATCGAGGTCTTTATTTTCAAGGGTTTTCCACTGGGTAATCAGGACTGCGTTGGGATTATTATCTGAACGCACGTCAAGGTCTTTGAGGTAGCCCTCCGTGACCAGCGAACGGATCAGGGTGCTGCTTCTGCGGTCAATTTTCTGTTTACCATAATACCTGAAATACTTGTGTGGCATGTCCAAATAAACCGAGTCCATCGTTATGGTCAGTACGGCACTCGAAGACAAAATCGAATTGAAAAATCCTTTTTCCTTCAGGTTATTGTATTGTAAAGCACCGCTTTCATCCACGAGGTACATGGCTTGCTTCATTTGATTTTCGATGTATTTGTCATCGGGAGTCAGCGTAAAAAACAGACTGTGAAACCGGATAATGTCGGAGCGGTATTCGGCTTCCCGGTTCATCTGCACATCGGTTTGCCTGGCCAGTACGGGGGTGCTGTTGGCATCCAGTACATAGACACTTTTACGGGCTATTGCAACCTGTTTATAGGCAAAAAAACTGACTATACCCACCATTGCCAGGGCGCATAAAAAGCTTCCTGCGGATAAAAAGGTAGCCAGCCTGATCTTTGATTCAATGTTTTTTATAATCATAATGGGCTTGGAAATAAAAAAAGCCGCCTTGAGTGGGCAGCTTTTTTTGATTAATAAGAATTTGTTAAATCTTCGCTATCATGCGGGTAACTGTCGCACCGAGGCTGGAAGCGCCGCGACCCATTGTGGAGGCTGCCGAGGTAATTCCTGATGTCGAAACTATCCAGGTGGATATACTGGGAACGGTCAGCATGGTTAGGCCACCTATTAAGAAGGTTACGATGACCATTCCAAAGGATAAAATGCCGTTGGAGGCAAACCAGCCTAACTTCTCCATTGAATTCCCCGCCGAGGTATCCAGTAACTGTTGGAAACGGGTGATTTCGGCTTCCATGGCAAACTGCTGAAATTGCGTGGCAATGTAGAGTACAAGGTAAGCTATCCCACTATAAAGATTGACTGAAATAAACCGGGCGACCCAGGTTGCAAATGAATCCCGGAATGCGGGCATAATACTGACCGCGACGGAAAACGGCCCGAGGATAATCAGTATGGTTGAAAATATAATCTGTATAAAGAATATGATGTAAACACATATTCGTAATATCCAGATGGCACAGGTTTCCAAAAGGGACGTGACCAGTAGCTGAAGCCCGACCTGCAGCCGGTTCCGCAATTCAACAATGGGGTTCCATATTTGTGCAAAGCCATCTTTGACAGCGGACGTAACGGATTCCCATGCCTTACCGTACCAGGTGGTGGCCTCATTACTGGCTACTTCGGTTTGAGCCTGCATACTCATCAGCGAGTCGGCCACCGTGACCATCAGCTGCGCCCTTTGGACCCGCAGATCGTTTAACTGCGTTTCGCTGCCGTTAAACAGGGCGTTGGTTTTGCTTTCAATAATATCGGTTGGAAAGGCTACCACTTTGGTAAATGTTCCCCACCAAAGTATAACCATGACTAATCCGAAAGGCCGAAGCAGAGGCATGACTTCCAATTGCTTGTCTCCCGACATCATTTCGTATGCCTTTAGTGAAAAAAAGATGATCATAAAGATGGCAGCGAGTGCCTGGGCATCGGCGATGAAAGTATCATACTGTCCCCAAATGCTGGCTTTCATGGCCTGCAAAAAGTGCATGATACCATCTTCATAAACCCCGTTGCCTTGCAAAAAATTAAAGGTGTCCTTAAACGAATCAGATACGCTGACCGGCTGGACTTGTAATAACATACCGAGCATAAATGATGAGTTAAAGTTTGTAATTGGCTAATATTTCATCCGCGATCTGCTGGTCTGACTTGTAACCAGCCGGAATGGTGACGGGAGTTGTAGCGGGCGATTTCAGACTCTTAGCCTTTTCGCTTAACGCGAGGAAAGTACCAGCTTGCTGCTTTTTAGTTGCCCAGGCCGCATTTAGCCTGCGGTATTCTGCCAGCAAACGATAATAGGTTAATATGCGCGACCCCCGGTCAAGTGTCGTCGTTCTCGCCGTGTTGAGCCGTTCGGAAAGGCTGTGGGATTGTTCAAGGTACCAGCTGTACGTACCGCTGCTAACAAGATAACTTTGCACTTTGGATGATACGCCGCTTAACGACTGGCTATCCTGCTGGTTAAGCAAATCCTTAAATTCCTTACTATAATATAAAAGCCACAAAGGATCTGCCGAGGATACCAGTCCCGAATAATTGACCGCTTCGGATACAGCAGTATTACGCAGCGTATCGGCTTGTAATTTATAAGCATTGTCTGTGTTCTGCATGGCGGCGACAAGCGCCAGCCTTTGGGTCTGCGGGCCGGTCGGACCGAGCGGACGGAGGTCGTTTTTATGATAGTCCGGGAACCACGCCCAGGTCAACCAGTATAGCGGGTTGAGCCAAAGAAAGCCGTGCGTGGGGGTAAAATCATGTTGATTCCATTGCTTAAATACCATGCGTTCCTGCTGGTATCTAACCGATTGATCGTTGACATACATTTGGGCAAAAGTGTATTTGCCCAGGCATAGCAATAGCATTGCTATGATGGCCATTCTTTTCATCATACGCTTATTGTTTTAGTAATTGATACTGGAGTAACAGCTGGTCAGCGAGGTGGGTGTCCTGATTAATAAATCCCTGGAAAGGATCTGCTGATTTGATTACGCCATTCAGTTTAGCGAAATACATCGTTTTGTAAATGCTATAGGAAAGCGCGCGCATAACCTGCAAATCAAGGATCACCTTGCGCAGTAAAAAATCACGCTTTTCATAATCCATCAATACATTATCCCCCTCCTTTAAAATAAAGGACGATACTTCGGTTACCAGGTTGATGCCCCGTGTTTTCATTTGCTCCGCATTTTGCTGGGCGAATAATAACAGTAAGGGATCGCCTTTGGCGAGGTCTGTGATCTGGATACATTGCGTCGTGATATCGCTGATAATTTCGGCGACCTGCTTAACGGCCAGCCCGTCTTTGAGTGTGCCGTCAACAGTAGCGAGAGACTGGTGGATCATATCCTGTACCAGTACAACTGAACTAATGTTAAGATTAATATTGTCCAAATCCTGCTTGATCTTACTCAGCGAATTTTGGTGCGTATTCTCTGCGGTTTCCCTCGTCAGGCCGTTTTCGTTAACGATGGCAAAATGCTGGGCATCAAAAATTATGGTTTGTGCGAAAGTTTTCAGGCCGCCTGTTACGAACAGGAATAGGCCGATCAATAATTGTTTTTTCATGATTTTTTATTTAAGGGCTTTGGCGTTCCGCATTATGTCATCTACCAGACTTTTATCCTGGTTGATGAAACTGCCGAACGGGTTACCCGATTTGGAATGGAGTTGATTGTTAAAATTGATGATAGCGTTTAGCAGACCGCGCGATGCGCCGTCGATGCGGTGCAATTCGCTGACCACATAGCTGAAAAGCATCTTGCGGTCACTGGCCTTCATTTGGTTTACGTCGCCGATACTTAAAATTAATCCGGCGCAATATTCAGTTAATAAGGTTGCCTGATCTGCAAGGTCAGCTTCGGAATTAACAGCCAGCAGGATCAAAACGGGATTGCCCTCGCATTGCGCAATAATTAGTTTTTGCTGGCTGACAATTTCGTTGACCAATGGAGCGGCTTCCAGCCCGATCTCACCTGCATCAATCACCAAGCCGAGTGTATGAAAGCGGCTTTGGATATTGCGGTAGGTCGTTTTCAGGGTGGTCATTTGTGATTTGTTCACGTCCTCGTTGGCTGTTACGGTTGCCTGGTTCGTTCGGGCAGTTGTTTGACGGTCATGTTCCGACTGGCTTTCGGTAACCAGCTGGTCAATCAGTTCGACGTTGGTCTGTGCGTAACCCATTTTTACCAGCAGCAAGAGGCCGAGGCTTAAATAAATTAGCTTCTTCATTGCTTCAAGGTTTTGGAGTTTTGAATAATGTTATCGCCTATCTGCCGGTCAATATTAATAAACCCGGAGTATGGATTCAGCGATTTCAGAATACCGCGCATTTTGGCATAATACATCGTTCGGTACATGCCATAAGCCACGCCCCTGATAATGGATAATTCGCTGACTATGCGGTTTAGGAGCTTTGCTCTTTCACCGCTATCCATTAAATTGCTCTGCCCGCCTTGTAATATGAAGGTGCTTACCTCGGCTGAAAGAGCGGTCGCCCTGGTCTTAAATTCCGTAGCCCCTTGTTGGGCAAACAGCAATAACACCGGATCACTTTGGGCAAGGGTGGCCGCTTTATTGACGTCGGTTACAATGTCACTGCTGATCTCGGCAATATCCTTAATGGCCAATAGGTTCGACATGATGGAGGACACCTGACTTAATCCTTTGTAAATATCCTTTTGTAAGGAATTAACAGCGGTTAACTGGCCGGTGACGGCAAGCTGGCCGGTTTGGATGAGCGTTAATTTATTGTTAGTAGTATTCAACTGCCCGTTGATGATGCCCGAATGCACCGCCATTGCCGCCGCTGTTGTTGGGTCGACGTAGACTGCCTGGGCTGAAACTTTCGCGGCGCTAATTGCCGCAAGGATGATTACGAAAAATAAAGATTTCATAGTTTTGAGTTTAATGGTTAAGCCGCATTTTGAGATAGCGGCCCATGCTTATTCACTTGTTTCACAAAAGCCTCCAGCTTCAGACCTGATGTTTGCAGGTCATTTACAAAGGCGGTTAATGCTGCGGGATAATCATGGAAAATGGCCACGTATTTTTCTACCGCACTTTTCTCCGGCTTTTCGGTGGTGTAGGTCAAATACTGGAAGATTGATACCTCCACGCCATAAACCTCGCCTGTATTGCCCCTGCGGATATAAACCTCTTTGAATTTTCCCCGGCCATCCTTGTTATCCAGTTGGTTGATGGTGAAGATTTTCTTTTGTTCGGTTTCAGAAAGGGATAAAAGCTTGGCAATTTCCTGGTAGTTATCCTTGAACCGGGATTGGTCAAGTAACATTATCGTATCCGAATTGCTCAAAATACTATCCTTTACGACCGCGTTCCCTAAAATGTCACCGAGTTCCTGTGTAACCACAATTGCTTCGCCCCAAAACTTTCGAACAGTCTTGTACAAGTACAATAAATAACCTGCCATCAAGGGCGATGCAATGGCTTTCCATGCTTCTTCCACGATCAGACACTTGCGATGATCGGAACGGTAGCGCATTTTCTGGATGAATACATCCATAATAATGAGGGTGACAATAGGGAATAAAATGCGGTTTTCCTTTATGGAATCTATTTCGAAAACAATAAACCTTTCAGTAAACAGTGATTCGTCTGCTGCTTCATTCAGAATGCTTTGGAATTCGCCGCCGAGGAAAAACTTTTTTAATACATAACGAAATTCGTCCACATCAAAGGGTATATGTTCTTCCTGCTTGATCTGTGGTATTTTTTTAAGGGCGAATTCATAAAATGTGTTGAAGCAAAAGGGGTAATCTTCTTCTTCAAAAGCATAATTATAGTAAGAGCTGATCACGTTAGAGATCACATCCCTTTCCACTGCGGTAACAATGCCTTCGGCGCCTTTCCAAAGCAAACTGACCAGTGTAACCAAAAAGTCCTTCTTCTCAATGTTATACTCGGCTTCCGTGATCTGGAAGGGATTCATCGTAATGGGCTTTTTATCGGTGTAGGTGATGTACTTGCCCTTATAATAACTGCATAGTCCTGAATAAGAATGCCCGGTATCCACGATCACCACGTCCATGTTATAAAGGAGGTATTGCTCGGTCAGGGAATTGATAAAGTACGATTTGCCCGAACCGCTGGGACCTAAACAAAATCGGTTTCTTGCGCTGATCCTGTTTTGTCGCATGGGCAGGTCTGAGGGGTCAATGGCTACTGGTATGCCCTGCCGGTCAGTGAACCTTACCAAAAAATCGGACGGGTCATCGGTCAGCAGGGCTTCCTTGAAAAAAAAGCAAAGGGCTGCATCAGAGGTGGTCAGGAACCAGTCGTATTTCTGTAATTCGACTGCATTACCCGGTAAAACAGAACGGTAAAGTTCCATTTGGTTGTAGGCGTTTTTGGATGGGATAATTCCTTGTTGAAACAGGGCGGCCTCGATATAATTTGCTGCGCGGCTTATCCGGTCATCCTGGGCGCAAACCATAATATTAAAATGGGCATTGACCAGTAACTGGTTATCCCTGGCTACATCGGCCAATAGCTGGTCGATGTCTTCGACGCATAAATTATTAGCCGGATCAGGTACACCGGAGTGACGTTTGCGTTTCAGTTCCAGCTTATTCAGCGTTACCCTTTGCTGCGGAATTTCCAGCACCTGATTAAAGATGATGCAGTCATAGCCGGGCACCGTATGCAGGAAACTAAAATTATCTACCGGCAGCGTACTTTTGGTTTGGCCTTCCTGTTTTTCCGTATAGGTTGCAACCTGCTCCGGCAAATCTATGAGGTCGGTATCGATCAGGCTAATACTGCGAATTGTGCGGCCACCCATTTTGAGTTCCTGGTCAAGTGAAAGCAAATTATCGAGGGTGATCAGATCACTGGAAAACGACATACCCAATATCCGTTTGACATATTGCTGAATGTCTTTTTCTTCCAACAAGAAGGGCTGCAGACCTGCGCCTGATAACAGATCATTTGTTTTAAGCACCGACTGTTTGAATTCATTAAGTGCTTTGTGGTCGAAAACATAAAAGGCATTGCGCTTGATCTGCCGGGTAATAATGAGGTAAGTATAAATTGCGGTGTATTCCCGTCCCTCGAAGTGCTCGTGATATTTCTCCTGCAAAAATTCGGCAGCGGGTTTGGCCTTGTATTGTTTCCGGCAAAAAACATCCTGCTTTTGGATGATATAACCTTCGCCTAAGATTTTAACGAGATTAAGCAGAAGGCCGTGATAACTATTATAGCCGTCCGGGTCGGCTGCATATTGCAATACCGGATTTTGAATTTTAAAAATAACTGAGTAATCGCCGCGCAGGCCATATAACAAGCTTAATCCGTTATGATGGTCTATACCCGCATACGGCAGTTCAAAGGAGTTTTTCTGATGGGATGCCATGGGATTGAAAATTGACGGGGTGAACAAAAACGCCTTTATGGCGTGACTTGGAATGGAGGCCGCCTTTCTGTTTCTGGAAAGTGTAAAAGAGTCCGCCTGCAATGGTGATGATGGTAACGGCTCCGCCTAAATACATGCTGGTCAACGCGCCGGTAAGGCCGCCTGAAACCAGTCCGATAACAAGCGAACTGATTCCCCAGGCGATGAATTTGCCTTTGAAGCCTCGATAAATAAGGGGCTTTTGAAGCCCCTTATAAATTGCGTACTTGCGCATCATACCCCGAAAAAGGCCTTGATGACTACAGAAACCAAAACCAGGAAAAGGCAAGATCCGCCCCAACCCATGATCTCTTTGTTGATGTCCTGATCCCCTGAGTTCCACTTGATGTAAACCCTGACGCCGCCGATAATACCAACCACGGCACCGATGGCGAGACAAAGTGTCGAAACGGGATCTACATAACTGGTAAGGGATGAAGTGGCGGCATTGATGCCTGTTGTGCCGCCTCCGGTTTGCGCGAATGCGCCTTGTGCTGCCAAAGTTACGGACGCAGCTACTGCTAACAGTTTCTTGTTTTTTACTGTCATAAAACTTAAAAAATAAAAGGGTGAATAAAAAAATGATGGATTGTTAAATCCCGTAAAGGGCTTTGATGAAGATGCCTGCGAGTATTAGAAACAGGCAGGAACCGAACCAGCCGATAACCTGGGCATCAATCGGGTGATGATGCCGATGGCCTCTAATCTGCCAGTTGGTGTAGACCCGCAAACCGCCGATGATGCCAGTAAGCGCGCCGATAACCAGCACGAGATCTGAAAGGCTGAAATACACACTGTGGAGTTGCTGCGTAGCCTGGTTAAAATCATCGATCCCGGGCGGGTCTTGGGCGTACGCCTTAAATGTGAAGGCAAAAAAAAAGACAGTCGATGCTGTCTTTAAAATCAATGATTGATTTTTCATGTCAATAGGGTATTGCCTTGGTGTATTGCAGCAAGCCCGCCTGTGCAACTTTGATCAACTCTTTTAGGCTGACCGCACCTGTTGATTCTAATACAGGTGACGGATAGGCGGGCGCAGTTTCCGGGGCTGGAGATTCCCGCTGAGGTGCCGTCGCACCGTTTACCACATGCTCAGGCTCGTCATCGTAGACAATAATTTCAGGCTGGGAGTCTTCAGAAAAAAACAGGATATCCTGATCAGTTTCTCCGCCGGGTGCTTTCTGTTTCAGGTATAGGTCGGCTAAAATGTTGACGGCGTAATAGCCCAGGTAAATGCCGATGAGCAATAGTATAAAATGGTTCCAGTTCATAATTCAATGGTTTGCAGGGATGCTTTGATGTAATTAATTAATTCGGGACGCTCTTTAAAAAAGCTGTCGAGGCTGTAAGCGATCAACTTGTTCATGTCGATACTTTTGGTCACTTTAAGTTGCTTGAGCATAAAGACTGTGCGGCCATCCAACCGGATCAATAGTTTTTCATTTCCGGTTAATTCATAGGCGGTCAGTTCAGCAAATATGGTTTCCAGCTCTACTGATGGTTTTTCGGGCGGCGGTTTACCGGCTTTCTTCTTGACGGGTTTATCCTGATTGTTAGCGTTTGGTTGACTTTGCTTTTCCGTTTCGGGTTTTTCGATACCGGGTTGCTGACGCATTTTTTCCCTCAGTTCGTCGGCTAATGATCGTATTTTAGTCATATGGCCTCCTTTTTAAACAGGTATTGTTCGTAGATACAATTGAGCGTCGGCAATACGACCGGATACAGGATCAACGGGGTTTGAAACGTGCTAATGCGCTGGAAGTCGATCCGGTCGGGAAGGCTTGGAATGATGGGGCCAAATTGACATATTACCTTTTCCACCTCGGCCTGGGTTTCATATTTAACCGTTTGCTTAATACGGTTAGGAATAAATATCATTGGAGCACGGTTATTGATCCGGCGCACTACCATGGCAAAAAGGATCGTTGAGTCCACCGTAAACTCGTCATAGGCAAAAGGACATATGATAAAGTCAGCTGCCGCGATTGCAGGGATCAGGCCGTCATCATCCATCTTGCCCGGCATGTCTAAAATGGCGATATCCTTTTTCTTTTTGCTGATGACCTGTAGCAGATCCGGGAATTGTTTTAGGTCGGTGGGAACCACGTCATAAAGTGGTTCATTCTCCAGTATTTTTGCTTTTTCTGCTTTGGCCGCGATAGATTGCTGGTAATCCATGTCAAGTATGGTAACTGGATGCTGATGGACAGTGGTGAGGTAGTTGGCCAGCAGCAGCGTGAGCGTACTTTTTCCTGCGCCACCTTTTTGGTTGCCTATAAGAATGATCATAAAATAAGTTTTAAGGGTTATCGTGTATTGGTTCTTGCCTTGCGTTTTCTTTTGCGGTTCCGGCCATTGATCTGCTCGTCATCGATATCATCGGATATATCAATTCGCAATGGCGGGACGTATATGCCTGGGGCTTGAAATCCTGTAAATTCGGTGTGATAATTTTCTGTGTCATCAGCATACCAATTCTCCGATTCGTCGCCATTAATTTGATGGGATTCAAAATCTTCGGATTCAGGGAATTCGGATATCTCCACAGGTTTATTGATGGTGGTATGATTGGCTTGTTCAGGTGCCGGTTTGATAAACTCGGCTAATGGCATCAGGTCGCCGCCTTTATACACGGCTTTTTTTGCATGGTCAATTACTGTATATCCATAAGGTTGTTTACCGTCTTTGGCATGGAAGAAGATTTGAAGGCCAAAATCTCTTTGCAGCATTCCGGCCAGTTCGGAATTATAGCCTGTCGTTTTTCCCTCGCCGCCTCCTGCCAGTTTACTTGTTTCAGGAAAAAGTTCAGGGTTAAAATCAGGCCGGTATTTTTCAATGATGGCTCGCAATTGCTCTAATCGCTTTTTATTTTGCTGGTGATCCGCAATGCGTTCATCAACTTTTTCAACGGGCAGGCTATCCAGTTTTTTACCGAACTTGAAGATTTGATAGATACCATCTTTCAGATTTATGGTATATCCTTTTATTTCAAGCAACATCATGAATTGTGCCCTTGAACTGAAGTTGTAGGTTAAGACATGGTTCTTATCTTTTTGTACCTGCAAGTTTTCATCCAGGCCCATAACCTCATTCAGTACCTGATAGCCCTTAACCCTTTCATAACTATCCTTAACCTTTTTACCATCTCTTCCGATGCGGGTGGATACCAGATGTACGTGGTTATTTTGAGTGTCCTTATGAAAAATAATTAAATAAGGATGGCTGCCATAACCCATTCCTTCCAGCCATTTTTCAGCAATGCTGGTTAACTCCGATTTGGTGTGATCTCTGCCTTTCGTTGAAATGGTAACATGCAGCTGTGGGTAAACGATACGTTTATTCTTATCGGTTACAGCCTCCAGGTAATTGACATAATCCTCTGCCCGTGGATTGGAAAGTCCTGCTAATGCGCCGAAATTTTTTACCTCCATCAATTCACCTTTATCCAGCAGCATTTTGGCAAAACTGTAGCCGACACCCTTAAATGAAGATGCAGGCCTTAAAAATTTAACGATCATATCAGCCCCGGATTAAACGTATAATTTGCCGGAGCGATTTTTCGGTATCGTTACGGATTCGGGCATATTCCCGGAAAAGCAGGTTAAACTCCTTCACCACCGTCTCATCGAGCCGTCCCCGCTTGTTCAGGATATTTGCATGCCTGGCCAGCTGGTTAATGTTATTTCCTGCCCGGCCTAATTCAGCGCCCATTACATCCAGGCGACTTAAGACTTCGCGGGCGTTAACCAATTGTTTATGCTGGCTGCCTAACAGGCGGTGCCGGATCAGGTCGGTATGGTTCATACCGAGTTCCTTTTCTAAAGCAACAAGCTTGTTGTATTCATCCTCGGTCAGCCTCGCCCGGATGAAGCGTTCCTTTTTTCCCTGCTGTAATTCCGGTCGCCCCGGTTTTTTAAAAGGCTTGCGGGGTTGATCCATCGGCTTATTTTTTTAAAAGGAAAACCAAGTTGCGCAGGTTTTCCCATCCCATGACGCTTTGCGGCAATGGGCAAGTAAGTTTTTGTGACACAAAAACACAACTTGCCGCTTGTAAAACAAACGGGGGGCTGTATAAACAGCTATACGTATATGCGGCTATATTCAGGCGCTGGCAAAAGAAAAGCCCTGTTAAAACAGGGCAAGTTGTACCGAATTTATTTGTGCCTGTTTAATTGCGTTCAGGGTTTGGAGAATAACGCTTTGCTTAAAATTGGTGGTGTCGGTATGCCCGATAACGGCGGTCATCTTAGCCTTTAGGTCATTTAACCCGGCTGTTAAGGCCTCCTGACGGCTGTTAAATTGCTTATCGTAAACGGAGATATGCGACCCGCCGCCAGCCATCCCGTAATTATAATCCAGGGTGTAAGTCCAGATAGGATTTTGCCCCCGGCCTAAATAAAGAATACTGTGTTCGCTGAACCTTTCGGGATTCCCTAATATAATGTCCTCCCGTTCCAGGAATTTCGGTTGAATAAACCAGCCGTTTTTATCAAAACCTATATCTGTAAAGCCAAATTCCAGACCTTTGCGATAGGCATAAACATTCATAGTGATATGCCTTAAGTCCTTGCCAAAGCTGTTAAACCAGTCCAGTTTAGCTTGGTCACTGTGTTCTACTGCTTCGATCATCTCGTTTAAAAGCTGTTTTTCATAAGGCACAAGGCAGCTTTGGTTAATGTAATCCGTAATTACGTTTTGCGATTGAGGGCTTAAAATCAGATTTTCCATAACATACATTTAGTTTTTTTATGCTGGTATGAAAAGCGTTTGCCTGACCTGTCAAGGGCCACGATACAATCGTGGTTTATCTACCCTTGACGGGGCAAAGAGGCAAAAACGCTATACCTTTGCATGGAAAAAACTAAATGGTTAAGGAAAGCTGGCCAGCTAAAAAGAAATGAAATAGGTTTAAATCAATCGGGTAAACTGTTTTCCAAATTGGAAAGCATCTCCTGGCTTTTACGGTATTTGTCCTTTAATTCGGTAAGTTCCTTTTTGCGCTTTGTATGTTCGGCCCTCATTTTTTTGGTGCCGTGCCGGTAACCCATGTCCCAACCGTTAGTGTAAGAAGATGTCCGGTAATAAACCGTCGGGTCAAATGGATCGTCGCATGCCGTAACCCATTTCATGTAAGAAAAATAAAGGTAGCGCCCGGTAAAATAAGTTGCGGCTGTGACGATAATCTTCGTCCAGGTGATGGTGATTTCCATAAGTTTTAATGTTTATAAATGAATAAGTGAATATGCCGATAGCAGTATAAGTAGCTATACCCATAGAGGTCTATCGGACTATATAGATAAGCACATAGCTGTTTAGCTATCTATATATAGCTGATGAGTTGAATAGCTGTATAAAAAAATATTCAGATAGTGGGATAAATAACTAAGTAAATATATGACTAAAGAGCTATTCCTATAGCCGTATAAACAGCTAAGCATTTAGATAACTTACTGTCTATCCAGTTAGCTGTATATTGGTATATCCGTATATATAGCTATAAAGATTTACCTGCGCAGGCCGGTCTTCACCTGGTTATTCGTATCGGCTGCGGGAATGCGGTAGAGATTATCCAGTTCGGATACCAGCCTTTGATTATAGTCCTTGAAACCGGCATAATTTGGGGCGCTGTTATAGGTCAGCGGATAGGCATTTACAAAATGCCGGCTTGCATCTTCGCCGGCCTCATCATTATCAAAAAAGATGGTTCGATCATTAAAATCTGAAGCCCGTTTGATGGCGGCTTCGATAAATGTTACCCCATTTAATAAAATGACTGTTTCACCGTCATCCTGCTGTTCAAACTTCCAGCTGAGGTAATCGATCATTCCTTCAAACAAGGCCAGCCGATTAGAGTCACCGGGAATTATGGTTAATCCCTTCGGGCCGAGGCATCCTTTAAAGTAGGGATTGTTGACCTCCCAACCCCCGTTTTCATTTTTCCAGCCTGCCGAAAAAAAGTATTTGCGGAGTTTTTTCTCATCCTCGATATAGTAATAGATTTCCTTTAAATGCTGGTGAGCGACCGGCCATATGCCCCTGGATTGCAGGTAGTTAGTAATGGCTGGGTTATTACCGAGGTCTTTAACTTCTGAAATCTTATAATTAGGTATTTTGGTAGCTTTTCTTGGCCTAAAGTTTTCGCGGCTTGTAGGTGGTGCAGCACCTGGTTCGATGTTACAAGTTTCATTTATTCTCTCCAATACGTCTCTGAAGCCGAGTGGATACCAGTAAGCCAGCGCAAGGTCAATGACATTGCCGCCTTTAATGCCCGAAGGATTAGCACCGCCCCAATCGTACCAAACACCGAGTTTGTCATCAACACAAAAAGAGGGTGTGCGTTCTTCCCGCAGCATACTCAAATAAAAAAGTTCTTTGCCGGATTTGTAGGCTGGGTGATAGCCCAACCGGGCTAAAAAGTCAACCGGGGAAACCTGTTCCCTGATTGCCTGCGCATTGTAGTTAATTAATGTATTCATTTGTTTTGCAATTTGTAAATGGGTCATATCCTACAGATAGCGTAAGAGTTCAATGGATTTGGCTATCGCTGCTACTTCCAGCCGATCAATGCGCCAAACGGCGGAATGATCCCCGTCTTTGCGTATGGTGAGTATTCCCTTTTCAGCCCAATTTTCGATATTGGCCCGTCCGTATTTTCGGAATGCTTCCGACTTTTTGAGGTAAGGTTTCAGTTTACCTACTTTGGTTAGCGCCTGGATCGCACCCATTTCGGCAGCTTCCCGGATGATAAGTTTAAGCTGCTGCGTTGATAGGGGCAAATCCATCGCCAGAAGATTTAATGAGTGTTATTTGTTCCTGGTCAAAGCATACTGTTACTGAGTTGAACTTGAGCGCTCTCATTTTGGCTGCGCTTAAAAATTCAGGGTAATTCAGGATCAGGATGTTGGGGTAATTCTGCTTATGAAAATACCGCCAGTAGAGGTAAGCGGTAAAGTCCTCGAAAATAACGAGGTGGCCAGCTTCACCGGGAATAAAGGTCATTCCTTTGGGGCCGAGACAACCTGTGAAATTAGGATGCCTGATTTCCCAGCCTCCATTTTCGTTTGGCCAGCCAATGGCACAAAAGTCCCTGCGCTTTTTATTTTGGTCTACTCTATAATAGTATACTTCCCGAAGGTCAGCGGTTACCAATTCCCATAGTCCCTCGGTTTGCAGGTTTGCGCGAACAGCTGGTGTTTCGCCTAATGGAAGCGTTTGTTGAACATGATAATAAGGCAGTTTAGTCGCCTTTCTTTTCCGATAATCACGGTTTTGCTGGTTAGTTGTATTCATCTTATTATTATCTAAATGGGAACCGGCAATGGGTAACGAACCCAAACAATTCACTTTTACCGGTTGATAAAAAATCCGGGATTACGTGCGTTGGCCTGTACAGACCATGCCCAAACGGGCTGCCCAGGGTTCGCTGTTGTCCAGTCCCGCCTGTGCTTTTGCATAGCACGGGTTGCTGTAGCTGCTTCCTGATTCCCGGCTCAATGCCGGGTAATGCTTCATCCCATGATGTCAAAAAACGTTCGTTAACCTGCCCGCCGAAGCTTGCGAAAGTTTATCTGTCCGAAACTGGCAGATAGGTTCCGCGATTACTGGCCGCTGCAATAGCTTCCAGTTTTTCGCGGTCAATCCCCGATTTTGAGATGTAGATTTGGCCCTTGAAAGGCTTGAATAAGCCTTCGGAAATCCAGCGGTCAACCTGTGAGCGGCCATACAGCCGGTAGGCTTCCGCTTTGCTGACCATCGTAATTTGAATGCTTGTTTCTGATAGCGCTTTAGCGGTGCCGCCAGTAACAGATTCAAGAAAAATACGTGTCAGTTCAGCCTGTTTCATCATTATCCCTTTGGTGATTATGGGAGCAAAGAACATCGGATTTGGAATGCACAAAAAGCGCAAACTTTAGCTGCGCCCTGATTTGCGCCCTTGCGCCCAATTGATTATCAGCCTTTTATTGTGTGTTGTTTTTTGCATTTTTCTTGAAATGGGCAAAAAAAAAGCCTTCCTGGAAAGAAGGCTTTAAGCAGTAGAGAGTTAAAGGTTTAATATTCCCGGATTTGCAAGATCAGTTTTTCAAGGGTTGCTATGGCGACATCCTTATCGATTTGTTCGATATGATAGGTACGTTTGCGCATACTGTCCCAGGAAAGATTCTTGATCTTATCAGTGGAAAGAAAAGGAACTATGGAACGGAATACCACGCTGAGGGAACTGGCCAGTAACAACTTCGTATCATCAGCCGCTTTTAGGATAACGCCAATCTGGTCGGCGCTAAGTTTACACAATATTTTAGAAATGACCGTTGACTGAGATGTTGTTATACCACTCTCGGAAACCGTTGAAGTAATGTATTTCCCATACCTTTTCTTAAAAGCAACCCCCATGTTCTGGATATAAAATATGATATTCTCGCCAGTGGCCGCTAAAGGGTGGTCATCCGGGTAGGCGGCAAGGTTTTGCATCGCCTGTCGTTCCAACAGAATCAAAGATTCATAGTATTGAGTGACTACAGCTTTTATCTTCTTCGAAGAAAATAGACAAAAGGTATTCGTTTTTAAGTCCTTTAGTACACCCTGTAATTCCTTTTCAAATTTGGTTTCAATGCGTTCAAGCTGCTGAAACTGCAAATCTATAACTTTAGTTTTTTCGGGATTTAACGTAATCTCCACTACTTCGTCCAGCCAAGCGAATGGATAGCCCCGCACAATAAATCTATCTGCCATAACCGCCTTGATATTTTAATTCCAGCAATAAATTAATTACGAGCAATTTCCATTTTATTTAACCTCCCGTAAAGTGGCAAGCATGGCATAAAAAAGTGCCATCAAGCGACGTAATACTGGTGAATAAAGTCTATAGGGTGTTTCCTTGCGCCACCATTAATCATCAAAAATTTGAAAATTTCTCGAAAATGTTAATTTGATATTAGTTTAAGAGGATTGCTTAACTTTGAAGCATGAAATAGGAAAAAGAAATTTAAAAGATATATAAACGTCACTATTGACCTTGTTACAGGGAATCGGCTAAATTCAAAATTAACACAAGGGGGTAATAGACTGATCGTCCACGTTATGCGTGGGCATTGGTTTGCCCTGTGTGTAGGTTCTTAGCCGTACCTCCTGTAACAGTATGACTGGTGTCCCACGCTATTTTTTTATGGAGAAAAACAACGTACAAATTCTTGAACAGCCGATTGAGGCAATCGCCGTAAGTGATTCCTGTAAGCTGTATTTAAAAGGACAAGGTTTCAATAACCTGAAAGAAGTGATTTCGCAGGGTTGGGATGGACTGAGGAAGATGGAAAACTTTGATTATATAAGGTTTAATGAAATAATCAGATTTCTTGACACTAAAAATCTACTGCCGCTGATGGAAAGGCAATTTTGAGGAGATTTATTTTATACCCTGTAATATTGATCAATGTGGTCAATCATTTTCTGCAACCAGTCCCTTATGCTTTTTACAATCCTATCTGGAAAGGGCTTATTACTAAAATGATTACGCTGGCTCTTTTTTGAGATATTTTCCGCACGCTTCGTTTTGATGTGGTTATTTACAAATTCATATAAATAAGATTTGAACTTTATTTGAATAAATGCGACCTCCAGCATAATCCGAAAGAAAAACATCAATTCAGCCAGCGTTACGGCAACGGCAAAATAAAATTTAGAGGAAGAATCTTCGCCTGTGATCTTAAAATTCTGCGAATAAAGCTTTTCTTTCTGCTCCAAGTAGGCTAATTCCGCTTCCAAACTTTCAATAACGGAAATTTTAAGGGATTGGACTTTGGGGTCGTACAGCTGTTTTGCTTCTACTCTAACCTGTTGGAAAGTCTTTAAAAGGTAAAATAAATCCTGTCGCTGCTCATAAAATTCTGTCTCACTTAGCGTTATTCTTTCTACATATTTCAAAAAATAGGCATATACCAGAATGCTGTTAAAGTCCTTGCAGATCAATAATTTTAACAATTCAAGGTCTATATTCTCTTTATGCGGGTAATCGAGAAACCGGGAAATCACCTGCACGGTTTTAACCAGATAATCCCATTGCCGCCAGGTCCTAATTTTAAACCTTTCTGACCGTTCTGTAGCCTGGCTAAACCCTATAATTAAATCGGACAATTCCTGATCGACATTGTTGCTGATCAGTTTATCTTGCAGATTAATATCAAATTTCGGGTGTATAGATTTATATCGCCAGGCAAAGTGTAACGGTAGTTCCGCGTCAAAATCAAAATAATTTGCAAAATAATTTCGAATATGTTCCAGCAGTTCAAATATGCCTAATTGTAGCGAGTCAAAAATCCCGGCGATTTCAAAGTCACCGCCGTTATCCCGGTCAAAACCTGTGATTCCATCAGCAAAATAAGTTAACTGGGCTTGCAGGTTAACTACGTATATATGCTTTTCCGATTCGTCTTTTAAATTATTAAGCTCTTCCTCGATCTCCCACCGGAGTGTTGACAACGCCTGGGTTATAAAACTTTTTAGTTCATCCAATTCAGCTTCGGAAATATTGCCGAAACTTATACTAGTATGGGTCTGAATAAATCCTTTTAATTTTGTTAATGAAGCAGCCATAATCTTTCTTTCACAGGTAGGTATAAATATTTTTTACATGATAGTTTAATATTAAAATGATATTCCAAGGGGAGTGCCAAAATAATTATAAAATTCCCTAATAAGGGAAAATTCTTATTGCCTATTAAGAAATTTTACATAAATCTGCGTTTAAAGAAAGGATGGCATTTTTGATGCCACCTGTAGCCACTTGACCAGTGCGCTCATAATCCTGTTATTTGTTTTAAAATCGAGTAATAATGATAGATTCTGCTGCATTTGTGAAGCGCCTAAACCGCACAAAACCTGTTCCTGTAAAATTATCAAGTGCATTGATGGATGGTTTAAGGATAAACCGTTTCGAGGCACAAGAAACTTTTATTTCGCCTGGTAACTATCCCAGTTCGCTTTATTACATAGAAAGCGGTTTAGTAAGAGGAGCCATTGAGGGGGAAACTGAAAAAATGACTACATGGTTTAAGCAGGAGGGGGACATAATTATACCCCAAGGACTATTCAACCAGCAACCCAGCGAAGAGTATATCAGCGCAGTTGCGGCTAAAACCACCTTACTGTCACTTCCCTATAGTCATATCCAAAAGGTGTTGGAATCATTCCCGGAAGCAAAGGAGTTATTTATTTTGCTGGTCGCAGAAACCACGAAAACAGCTCAATACAGGGAAAAATTACTGCGTATCCCTGCTGCCAAAGACCGTTATGCATTCCTTTCCAAGCATGAGGATTTTATCCTGAAGCGAATACCCCACTACCTTATTGCATCCTACCTCAACGTAACTAAGGAAACGTTTAGCAGGCTACATAAGGGATTAGACTATTGATTTACCGTAACTTTAAAATCCGAATACCTCATTAGTTTTGATGAAGTAAAACTTTAATTTAATACGGTAAATCAATTTATAAGCCTTTTTTAATAACCAATTTAGTTTATTTTTTTAAGGCTAATTTCTAAGAGGACGGAATGTCCATTCAAAAATCCCAACCCTTTGGTTACCCAGATTTCCCCGTCCATTCTATAACGCTGTATTTGCCAAATCTTGATATTCCATATCTCAAAAATTGACCAACATTAATAAATTTAATAAGGTAGAATGTTCAATTTAATACGGGTAATCAACTACGTCTTTCGTCTATCCCTGTAGCTTTATCATGTTGTTAAAGTAATCATATGGAAGCATCTGTCATTAAAACTTTTTACCGGGATAATGAAATAATTAAGTCAGATCCCACGGATTCACGAATGCTGGATTACGCTAACTATTTAAATTATTATTCAATTGATTATAACCGTGTTGGCGCATATTTAGAAGTTGGGAAAATACCATTGCAGGGATGGGTGATTTATATCTCTGTTATTAAACAGCAGATGAAGCCTGTTATAGATCACGTTCTTCCAGTTTTAATAAAATCCAGCGTAAGTTTTAAAATTCCTGAAAATTATAACACGCATGGAATGATCCTCGATGGAAGTTTGGGTTACTATCAGATTGGTAAGGTCATTTCCATTTATCCCTTATCCACTGATTCCGCAGTTTTTATAGCTACGGAGTTGACTAATAAACTAACCAAAATCATTAGCCCTGAAATTCCAGAGGTGCAGTTTTTAGGAAATGGCGTTTACGCAGGTTATGAAAATTACGCGATTCCAGGAAACAATGGTAAAGGTTTTATAAAAAGAGCAATAAAATCGACTCCTTGGCCATTCAGCAGCATCGCCACACCGAACCAAAAAAAGGTTAGCAAATGGCTGAAACATAAATATCTTATAATCCAGTGTTTAAAAAACGATGCGAAAGGCGGCGTATATAAAGGATTGAATTTTAAGAAATGGTCTAATATTCAATGGTGCATAATTAAAGAAGGAAAGCAATCGCAATGCAGGGACGATGCAGGTAGGGATATTAAAGATAGATTGCTGTGGCAACATAAAGTTCAAGAAGAATTAAGCGGCGTTGTGCCTTTGCCGAAAGCGATAGATTTCATAGATGGAGAAGGAGCCAGTTTCTTTATTATGGAGCACATAGAAGGAAAGTCTTACAATGATCTGATAAGTGAAATACAAAAGGGCGTAATTTGGTATGAACTTGACAAGAATGAGCAAATTGCGTTAATTAAGCTGGCAATTCAGGCAGTAGAAATTGTTGCTTCGTTGCATTCAAGAGGATATATACACCGTGACCTGAGTCCTGTTAATTTCATGGTAACAGACGAAGGAAGGTTGGTGGCCATCGATATTGAACTTTGCTATAATTATCATAGAAATGAACCAAATCCAATATTTACTCTTGGAACAGCCGGTTATATGTCGCCTGCTCAAGCAAGGTGTGAAACACCAGTAATTGAAGATGACATTTATGGTTTGGGAAACCTATTGGTAAGAACGCTAACCGGCTTATCACCGATTAAATTTAACAGCTGTGCTGCCGAAACCCGGTTTGAAAATTTAAATTATTTTATTCATAACCGCCGGTTGGCGACGGTGATTTGTTCATGCGGTCAAACTGAGCCTCATCTTCGGCCTTCACTACCATCAATTAAGCATGGTTTGGAGTTATATCTTTCACAGATTATAACGGATAAACATCTTGATCTTCCTTATGAGCTAACTAGCATAAATGCTGAGTATTTAAGTCAATTCATAAATAAGGCGATCCAGTCCTTATTTAAGTTTCCTCAACTGGCCAAGGATAACAAGTGGTATGCTAAAACCAGGGTTGAGAATTTCCTTATTTCAAATGAATTTAAAAGCTATTCGTGTTATTCCGACTTCTATTCAGGCGCTGCTGGCGTAATTTATGCCTTGACAATCGCGGATCAATTTGGTTACGACCTGGAAAATCATAGAGAAGTTTTTTACAAAAACTATTTAGGCATTCAAGCTGATTTGGAAACAGATTGGAATAATATAAATTCCGGTTTATATCATGGCACAGGAGGAATAGCCATCGTAATGGCAACTATGATAAAATATGGATTACTGGAAAATAATATTCACCAACTCAACCTTATTGCTAAATATTTATCCGTTCCCTCCCGCGCATTTAATATTATAAGCGGGATGGCCGGACAGGGTCTGTCAATGATGAAATGTGCTGAACTGCTTCAGTTCCCAGAACTGGCCGGCAATGTATCCCACCTCGCCGATGCCTTATTGAATCAGCAAAACAAGGACGGCTCCTGGACGATTACCAAAAATGAAAATCAAATTAAGGGGGTAAAATTGACCGGATTTATTTATGGTAATGCTGGAATCATTTATTTTCTATTAATTTATAGCCATAGATATAACAGTGAAAAAGCCAAAACAGCTTCGAAAAAGGCATTAAATTGGCTTTTAAGTCAAGGAGGGGATATTAACAAATCCCCTCAGTGGCCAGTTAGCTCCATAAATAAATCTGCTGACCCCTGGTTTGAACACGGTTTTACAGGCATCGCATTCCTCTTTTTAAAAGCATACGAATTGCTTGAAGATCAGGCATATCATGATGCAGCAATGGCCACGCTTTTAACACATCCCAAAACAATAACCAGCAATTATATTAATCAGAGTATGGGCCTCTGTGGACTTGGCGAAGTCTATTTAGAAGCCTATAAGATATTCAGCGAACAGGAATGTCTGGACAGAGCGAAAGAGATTGCCAGGTTTTTAAAATATACCAATGTCTCACAAGATGAAAATACTACTTATTGGTTGGACGGAAGTGATAATTCACCAACACCTGAATTCATGACTGGAAACGCAGGCTTAATACATTTCCTGTTAAGGTTGGAAAATCCTCAAATTGAATTTCCCCTTTTATCCTTTAATTAAATGAGATAGATATGAAGCAAACAGTTATAATGAATCTATTGGCAACCTTTTTAGTAATGCTGTTTTTATATGCCAGCTTTAGTAAATACTTTGGTTATGCAGCGTTCGACCGTGCTATGCACGATCAACCATTTCCTAATTGGTTCAGTGATTTACTGGTGTATTTAATTCCACCTGTAGAAATCATAATTGCAATTTTATTGGTTCCTGATTATACCAGACGTATTGGGTTTTACTCAGCTACGGTTTTAATGGGGCTCTTTACCTTATACATTTCAGGGATATTGATGCATTTTTTTCCCTGGGAACCATGTAACTGTGGAGGTTTAATCAGTTCCCTTAGTTGGGGACAGCATCTCCTATTTAACTTATTTTTTTTAGTGCTAGCTATTGCCGGCTCTGTTTTAAATAAAAACAGAGCTGCTGATATGGAGTCCGGTGAATTTATCCGGCATTAAAAATTTTAAATATTTCACGCGCGAAATCAGGTTTAAAGCCGATCCTGAAATTTAAAATTGGTAATTCTATTAAATTAAAATGTAAAAATTATGAAAAATTTAAGAATGGGCTTAATGGCCCTGGCAGCAATGTCAAGTATCGGTGGAGCATTCGCATTTGCTCCAAAATCGCACAAAAATGACATTACTTATTATGCACAAAAAAGCGGCAGCAGTTTTGTTTGGGTTACTGCAAAACCAAGTTCACATTGCCTAAGTACAACAATGCAGGCAACCTGTTCTATCACCACGGCAAACGTTCCGACTGACGGTCAAGTACCTGCGGGGCATACAGTAACTGAGCATGTTTACCAATAAGTAAATAAACATGACCTGAGTGAATTATCATTCCCTACAGGTCATGTTTATCATTTATTTAGACAATTATTTATCTGTTGAATAAACTGAACTCCATTATCTAAAAGAGGATCTTTGTCAATATTAATAATTTTCCCTTCTGGGTTGATAATTAATACCGTTGGATATTCCTTAATATTATAGGTGTTAATAATTGGGTCTTTTACGCCTTCACCCCTCGTATATAAATTAAGGATTTCTTTTGAAGCGTAAAGCCCGCTTTGAATACTTTCGAGCCATTGTTTTTTATCATTATCGATACTAATACTAATAAAACTCACAGGTTTGTTGTTAAATTGAGTTTCAATCCGTCTCATAATTGGTGCCAATTGTCGGCATCCGCCGCATCCGGTAAACCAAAAGTCAAGCACCACCGTTCTATCTTTAAATTCATGAAACTTCCTTAGATTACCATTAACATCAGACAGAATAAAATCGTAGGCTATTGCGCCGTTTCCACGTCTATTCAAAGAAAAAATTGCTTCCCTGTAAACTGGTGTTTTTAATAGAACTAATGCTTCAGATATTGCTTTAGAAAACGAATCGGAATAATCGAAATTATTACATAATAAGGATGTAACTATCTCTTCCCTTAATTGTCCTGAAAAATGCTGTACAAAAAATTTATAGGTATTATATATATTAAATCCCTTATTTATCACTAAACAAGAATCGACTTTGTATTTCTCAATTATATACTCAACGTAAAAATTCGAATAAATGGTGTTTCGGCTTTCCACTGGCTTGGTAATAGAAAAAACCGCTGATTTTTTATATTTTAGATAGGCATTGAGGAGTGGGTTGTACGCGGAATCTAAATATATGCTGCTAAACCATCTCATAGCTTGGTATTTACTTTCCTGGTCTGCGTAATAATTATCCATATATAAAAAATCAAACATGGATTTGGAAAGATTTTTTCTTTTGCTCTCGAGTAATTTTAATCGAGATTCAGAACCGGAATCAAGTTGATGAAAAGTTTTAGGTAATGTAGATTCAGAAAGATTGGAATGGTCTCTTACCATATGATCGTGCATATATCTTAATAAATATTGAAGTCGGAAAGCATTTGATCCTTTACCCGATATTGTCAATTTTTCATTTTGATAAGTAAGCTGTATGGCCTGTCCGGCTTCAACCACATAACATATTAAATCGCGTCCTCGATGATTTTTAAAACCTAAATTTATATACTGAGGATGATTTTCAGCACGAAATTTAAAGTTGAAAGATTTATCCTTTACATTGAAGATATAATCCTCGTGGAATGATGATGCAATATTCATAATTCCGTAATCAAAGACATGCAATTCAACCGTATCTCTATCTTTTAAAAAATCGGCAGTTCCGTTTATCTTAATGAACTTTTTCTGGCATATTCCAACGGAACTTAGTGTCAGACTTAAAAACACCGTAATTAATAATGTGTATTTCATTTCAAAATATTATCTTGGATTTTGAGGAATCGGGTTCAAGGCAATTTCATTATCTGGTATTGGAAGTGCATAACGGATATCGTTGGGAGGCAAGGAATAGGTAACTCCATTTATGTTTCGATACAAGGTTATAGCAAACCTGGTATCCTTATTCAGTCTACGCAAATCGCTCCATCGCAAGCCAGTAAAAAGTAATTCCTTGCGCCGTTCACTCAAAATTTGAATCAATGCATTATCAGCAGACGTTGCTGAATAAGGCACAAATGTCCCAGCTTTCCACCTGGTAATTAATAAAGTGTTAAGGTCTTGCATAGCCTGACTCTGATTGTTAAGTCTTGCTTCGCACTCGGCCTTGTTTAAATACATTTCATTGGTTGAGATAGTACTGGATATATTATTTTGTTGATCGTACTGGCTATTATAAAGGAGGTCACCATTATAATTGTAAAAAAACAGGGACGGTCTTAGATCATTAGGATTATTAAAGGAACGGTACACCGTGCTGTCGACTATCCCGTCGATTTCAATAGAATAACCCAGCAGAGAAGAGTGAAAAACTTCTTCCGGTGAATAATTGGCATATACCGGATAGGCTGTTGGGTCAAGTTTATTAAAGTCTTGCAGTGTATTATATATTTTCAGGAAGTTATTGGCGTTGTCTAGTGATTGCTGGTAATCACCTAATACTAAATATATTCTTGATAGCAAACCGAAAACTGCTGCTTTTGATGGCTGAGTTTTCAGACCCGGCAGGTCTGGCAATAAGGGTAAGGCTGAATTTAAATCACTTTCGATTTGGTCAAAACATTTTGAAACAGTCGACCTGTTAACTTTAGCATTTAAATCGGTGGAAAGTCTTAAGGGTATTCCTAAATCCGTCGAAGATGTTTTTGGATCAAAAGGCATCGAGAATGTTTGCAAAAGATTATAAAATGCGATTGCTCTGTAAAATAGTGCCCCTCCTTGAATTTTATTATACTGAGTAGTGTTACCGCTGTTTTTTGGTATGTTGACTAAGCCTGAGAGTATGCTATTGGCATAATAAACCTGCTGATAGGAAAAATTCCAGTCGCCAACATTAGAATTAGCCGGGTAAATCTGTTTTGCCCATATATAGGTATTTTGTTCTATTGCGCCAACAGAATTCCAGACACCTGTCGGGACATAAAAGTCATCGCTTGAGATCTCGCCTAATGATGGATAGTTATTACTAAAAATGTTTTCATTGTTTAATAAAAGTTGCATGTCGTTTAAATTTGACGGGATTGCTAAGCCCTGATTCGGTTTCGCATTCAAAAAATCGTTTTGTTTTTTGCAACCAGTCAAACAAACAACTGATACCAGAAAGCCTGGAAACATATAATGTCTAAATATTCGTTTCATCTTCATTTATTTAAAATTTGATTTGAGCCCTATTGAATAAGTTCGTGGTAATGGAAGGCTTGTAGTGCCTCCGCCGGCAAGAGAATACACCTCAGGATCAAGACCGTCATGGTTGGCTCGCCATAATATGCCTACGTTATTTACATAGCCATATACCGTCAGGCTGTTAAAAGGAGAATTTATCCAGAGTGATTTTGTGAGATCGTAATTTAGTGTTATATCCTGGAGGCGGATGTTGTTGCCATTTTCCACGAGGGTTTGAGAAAATGTATAAAATAGATCTCTGTTGTTGTCCACAGGTGGCAATTGCATCGATGGGACAGTTGTTGTTAATTCATCCCCGGGTTTCATCCAACGTTTGGTAAAATCCTTGTTCCCTAACCAACTGCTGTATAATGCAGAATATTGAATTGATGATTTTCTAAAGTAATAACCGAGTTTATATATAATATTGAATGATAACGACCAATCTTTATAACTGAACGTATTTCTTAGTGAGCCATAAGAAGTTGGGCGTGAAGGCCCATTATAAAGTAATCCGTCAACACCTGTATTTTTAATTATAGACGAATAATCTGTGCTGAGTTGGCCGTTTAAATAGCCTTGCGGGTCACCTGTGTTATGGGTTAAAGGGCCGGACCGGTAACTGTATATCCCGAATAAGGGTGCGCCAACCAAAGGTGTGATAACCCCTGTATTACCATCGCCCTGAGTAAGAAAAGACGTTACTGTTGATTGATCACTATACTTGGTTACCTTGTCAATAACATAACTGTAATTAAAAGCCGTTAACCATTTAAACCTGGGCGTATAAATATTATGGCTATTAATGCTTAGATCAATTCCATGTCCGGAAGTGTTCGCTGTGTTACCGAAAAAAGAACTGAATCCGCTTGATGGGGCTAATTGAGTATCTGCAAAAAGATTGCTCGCTTTCTTAAAATAAAATTCAGCGGAACCTGAAATAATTTGATTTTTTGAACTAAAGTCAACTGCTAAATTAATCATCCGGCTTTTTTCCCATTGCAGATCCGGATTACCTGGATTTGCAATTATGGCATAGGGAATTCCTGAATAATAGGAATTGCTCTGCTGGCTAATCGTTGTGACGGCGGTAGCACTTTTATTTATGTTACCATTATAACCGTAAGTAGCTCTTAATTTTAGCATCGGCAACCAGTCAACGCGGTAAAAACTTTCTTTGGCTATGTCCCATGAAGTTCCTGCCGAATATAGCGGTACGGCTTTTTGATTTGTATTTACGCCAAATAAATTTGAATGGTCTATTCTTCCGCTTAGGGATAAAGTATATTTTGAATCATAAGTATAAGCTGTATTAGAAAAGTATGAAATAAAATGATCGGTTGTTTCAGAAAAACTTTGCCCGTTAGGAATTTGCGATGAACCTGTACCTCTCGGTGTTAGTCCGTAATAATCTAAATAATCAATATGGGCGTAATTAGCTTGTGTATCTCCATCATATCCATAAACCGGCGCGGGTGAATCGCTTTTATTTACTGCGGAACTCCATTCTGACCCTACTATAGCGGTTAAAGAGCCTTTAGCACTCAAACTGTTCGAATAGTTTAGTTGCGCTCTAAGATGCTGGGAAAGCAATGAAGCGTTATCCTCCTGTAAAATCCCGCCTACAGGAATTGGATAAGTTACATTCCCTGTATTATCCGTCTGGGTGAACTTATTTATTAAATTTCTTGTGTAGTACGTATTTTCACTGTAATAATCGTTGGTTAAACCCTGACTATCTTCGAAAAGGTATTTTACTTCGGCACTAAATCCCTTATGTAAATTATATTTTAGTCCAAGATTGATACGATTATCAAATTCTCCCAAAGTGTTGTCTGCGTTTCTTAATTCATCCAACGGACGATAGTTCCAGTCGAGTAATTGAGCATTTGAGGCGCTATTAACAAAATTTAAAGAATAATCGTGTACTATGGCAAGTGAATTTCCGTTCGCATCAGCAAGCTGTGCATAAGGATAAATTTGACTTTTGCCATTGATACTGTTTATTGCACCTACCGTGTTGTTTGTTTGATTATCAGTTTTTGTATAATAAATACCCGCTGAAAATTGTAAGTTTTTATAGGGGTAGAAGTTATAATTGCTATTTATCGTAATCCGGCCATTACTATAACCTACCTGATTGCTTAAGTCGTTATCATAACCCAATGAGAGGTAATAGTCGCTCTTATTGCCCCCTCCACGGAAATTTAAGTTATACTGCTGGTTAACGGACTTCCTGTAAAAGTATTTTTCGATGTCGTTCCGGACATCAAGGTTCCGCAATGCATTAATTTGGGTATTGGCATCCGCTTGGGAAATGCTCCCGGCTTGCGCATTTGCCAAAAGTTGCACAACTGGTGAGACAATCTTGTACCCTGAATTTAGCGTACTACTGTAGTATCCTGTCTTAAAAAGAGTTTCTTCAACGTTGATAAAATCGTTTGCATCAAGATAATTTGGATCATATTTTAAATCCGGTTTATTGCCAATAGTTAAATTAGTATTAAATTCAACTGAAAGTTTTTGATTGATTTTACCTTTTTTTGTGGTTATAACAATTACTCCATTTCCTGAACGGACTCCCCAAATAGATGCTGCGGAAGCATCTTTTAAAATCGTGATACTCGCAACATCGTTAGGATTTATATTATTTATATCGCCATCATAGGGAAAATTATCAAGCACAATCAGTGGCTGATTATTTGAAAACAATGTGTTTTGTCCCCTGATACTCAAATCAAGACTACCACTTGCCGAACTGCTTGTATTTCTATTAAATATTAATCCGGGTACAATACCCTCTAATCTGCTTAGAACATCAGTACTAACCCTACGATTAATGAGTGTACTGTCTACTAGCACAAATGATCCTGTGGCCCTTTCTTTCGGGAGGGTCTGGTAACCGGTTGACACCACAACCTCCTTAAGTTCAGAGGCATCTGGAACTAATAAAATTCTGTAAGGCCCGGTATTTTTTGGATTAAATCTTAACTGGGCAATTTTGTATCCTATGTATGAAACCGTTAAATACCCTGATGTGTCTGCCGTAAGAAATCGAAAGCCACCGATTATATTAGTGGTGGTTTTAACTTTTGAATTTAAGATAGATATTGTTGCGCCAGGGAGTGGCTTTTGATCATCAGATGAAAGTACAACACCGCTAAGGATTGTTTTATTTCTATCCTGTGCATATAGGTTTATGGCAGGTAGCAGCCCAAGAGCCGATATTAAAAAGAGAGGTATTTTTAGTTTAATTTGCGTTCGCTTTGGCCATAGCAATGCCATTACGATATTTATCGTTAATTTTTTCATGAACGTTTTCGGAGTTGGATTAGAGGATAAAAAATTTGATAAAGGAAAACGGCAACCTGTGTAGATTTCTATTAACTGAACTCCGGTTGCTGCTGCTCCATTATCACTCCGGGGAACAAATGATATTTTTAATAGGGTCTTGTAAAGGGTGAGTATAGGCTTTGCCTCGCGCAAAGATATTTATCAGATATTCATTAGCCGTTTGAATATCCTCAGAAGTAAAGGACATCTTAAATTCAATTGCGACTAAACGATTGTAGTAGAAATGGCTTCTAAATACTATCTTTTGTTGATGGGCGCGATTGATTATATTGCACATGATTTAATACCCGAAATAACCCAATTTTCCCCATTAAGGGAAAATTATTCAGTTGACATTTACAATATTCAAATTGATTTTTACTAACTTTATATCATAATAATTTCTCATGGAAGACACCACATTTAACAAAAAGCCATTAAGCTTAGGACAAAAGATAGAACGTGTTAGAACCTTCCGAGGATTTAAACAAGAATACCTGGCTAGTAAGCTTGGGGTTTCCCAACAAACCGTTTCAAAAATCGAACAGCAGGAAGAAATTGAAGAAGCATTATTAGAGCAAATAGCAGAAGCTTTGGGTGTAACACCTGAGGTAATCAAGAATTTTGATGATGACAAAATTACGTATATAATTAATCATCAGTACAATATCTATAACAATGAAATAAAGGATAATGCAACTAATAATTTTGTTTTCAACCCAATAGAAAAAATTGCGGAATTATATGAACGCCTGTTAAAAACAGAACGCGAAAAAAATGAACTTTTTAAAAAATAATTAAAATTTAATCTTTGACTATTTGATATGGAAGCTGCTGCTAAAGGAAAAATAATACATATTGGACGAAAGATTGAAAGGGTTCGTAAATTAAGGGGGCTAACTCAGGAAGATATTGGGGCTGGCTTAGGTATCACTAAACAAGCAGTATCAAAGTTGGAACAAAGCGAATCTATAGAAGAGGAAAGGTTAGAAAAAGTTGCGGCTGTTTTAGGAGTTACATTAGAGGGACTAAAAAGATTCGATGACGAAAACGTATTAAATAATACCCAAAATTTTCATGATAGCAGTTCGGTAACTAATTCTTCGATTAATAACGGATATGAGTTTACTATAATTAATAATCCGATAGAGAAGATTATCGAACTTTATGAAAGCCTGTTAAAAGTTGAACGGGAAAAATTGGATATCCTATTGAATAAAAGTAAAAGTTAGTACAACCGGAGGTCGCTTTATCGGCAGTAAAAAACTTGCGAAGTTCTGAAACTTCGCAAGTTTAAATAATCTATTTATCAAACACCGGCATTTGATTTAAAAGAAAATATTCCCTTTGTGTAGCATCAAATTTTTGTTCTCCATTAGTCATTTTAACCGGGCGGATTACCATTAGTTCATCACTAACTATCAGTCCATCCTTTATAATGGTGTACCCGCGCCAGTGAGATGTGCCAGGCGAAAGTTTTACATGAACAATACTGTCGCCCTTTTTAATATCTAGTTCTCGTTTGTCTCCATTAAAAAATCCTTCACTTGTACCTTCGCGTTCAATGGTTATAGTATGATTTTCCGGGTCAATCTGCAATACTTTTATGGTTTGCTTACCCGGGCCTCCAAGCTCCCACGGAATACTGATATCAGCCTCCCAGCTTTGCCCTTTATATATTTTTGGAGGCGGAGTACCAAATATGAGTACGTTGTACATAATCCCACTGCCATCTGAACATACCTGGCTTTCTTTGCTGCCGGGCCTATTAGCTTTGCTCCCGCCGTCAGTCATCTGAACTTTTCCATTGCCTTTTCCAAGTCCATCATAATTATAAGTTGATGAAAAGATGGGTTTTTCGGGATTGCAATCAATAACAGTATAAACCGCTGTACCGCTAACTCTTGCTACATTATCTTTAAAACCGTCGCCCCAGTAGGCAATGGCGCGGCTAAAAATGTTACCGACCTGTTCTCCATTTTGCAGTTTGAGCGAAAAGAACAGTGATTTATCATAGGTTTTAGGAGGAATGCTATGATAAACGGTCGGAAGATATTTACTATTGTCTGAGTTTTTTGGAGCAACTACATCAGCGGAAGATGCCATTATCGGTGCTAAAAGGGCAATCACCAGTTTAAAAGTTTTCATTAAGTATAATTTTTATCATAAAAATAACGGACAACCAAATTGTAATAAAAAATATTCAACACTTCATGGCATTTTTTCAATGATTGATTTCCATATCGATAATCCCTTTCAATGTTTCGCCCGTTTATATGTATCTGAAAGGATAATGCCTATTGCTTTTTTAATGCGATTTATTCCGTCCTCGGAATTAACGTCGATTTCGCAAAACAAACTATCGTTTGATTTCGCATGAAGAATCATATAATAAATACCGCCAACAAGTAACCCTGCTACGGCACGCAAATCAGCTTTTTCTCTGTCTAATTCAAGATCGGCAAGCTGAAAAAAATGAGCTCCAACTTTTTCTCTGGTTTCAGCAACTTCAAACATGATTTTGCTAGGTTCACTAATCTGCCAGAGAATGATTTTTTGCATTTCTTCATTGTTGTAAAAATGCTCTAACTGGCTTAGCAATAGGGATTCCAACAATTTACAGGTATTAGTTTCCTTGTTTTGTTCTATCAACTGATCAGCACCGTTTGATGCTCCTGCAAAGTAGTCCCTACTTCTTACATACTTTTCAATTAAATTCTCAACGCTACCAAAATAGAAATAGATTAATCTCTTACTCAATCCGGCTGCCTTTGCAATATTTGTAGGCCCAAGTCCTGAATATCCTTTTTCTTTTATTACGCACCCGACTGCTTCTAAAAGCCGATTCATTGAGCGTTCTTTATCATTAGTTTCTCCCTGATACCGTTTTTTGGTCATTTCTGTTCCCTTTTAATAAGGAAATATGCAACTTTTGGTCGACATACTCAAATGCATTTAATGCTTTGTCCAAATGTTCGCGGGTATGGGTAGCCATAAGGCTGGTTCTAATTCGGGCCTTATTTCTTGCCACGCCAGGATAAACAATAGTATTTGCATAAATGCCGGCTTTTAATAATAGCCGCCCTGCATCGCCGGTCTTATGAGCGTCACCTATCTTTACCGGTATAATGGGCGATTCTGTGTTTCCAATATCCAATTTTAAATCAAGCAAACCTTTTTTAAAATATGCGACATTTTCAGCAAGCATATCACGCCATTTGGGCTCTTCGTCAATTAAGTCAATTGCTTTAAGCAAGCCAGCTGCTGCAGGCGTAGATGTTGATGAAAATACTTGTTGCCGTGATTGAAACTTTAGAAAATTAATGATCTTTGGATCAGCAACTATAAAGCCTCCGACATGGCCAAACGCCTTACTTAAAGTCCCGGCAATTATATCAACCTTGTCAACCATATTAAAAACCTCCATCGCACCACGTCCTGTATTCCCTAAAACACCAATTCCGTGCGCGTCATCCACCATTAAGAACCCGCCATATTGTTTAGTTAATTTGTAAATTTCATCCATTTTAGCCAAATCGCCATCCTGAGAATAGACCCCATCAATAATGACCAGTCTCGTCATATACTTATCCTGGGCATCTTTCAATATTTTCGCCAATGTTTCCAAATCATTGTGAAGGAACATTTTAACGTTTGTTTCTTTACACCCCTCGTAAACACTGGCATGCACAGCCATATCCACTATGGCAATGTCCTTCTCTTTCAGCAGCGCTAATAATGTTGCACTATTAGCTGTGTAGCCCGTAGTAAAGATTAATGCGGAATCCTCACATCTGTTGAAAAAAGATGAAATTTTACGCTGTAACATTTCATGATAATCATGATGCCCACCTATTAACGGCGACGCTCCTGCACCGGTTCCATATTTTTCAATGCCGTTAATTGCAGCCAACTTAACTTTTGGATGTTGTGTGAAATTCAAATAATCATTTGAAACAAGGCTAACACATTTTTTGGGGGTTTTATTAAATGGCGATGTCACCCACATTTCCGGCCCGCAACCATTTTTACTAGTCAGGAAACGAAAATTCATCTGACCGCTCTCGTTCATATAGTTAGTAAATTCCTGAAATACTTCTGCTCTCTGAAATGCATTTAAATCCGGGATATTTTCAAAATCCTTGAAACTTGCTTTTAAAAAGTTAATGTTTGTTTTCATACAGTAAACGATTTAGGTAAATGTTATTTCCACTAATTTTGGCGTTCGCCACATTCGCAACACCTATTCCCGACCGACCCTGATCGAGGTTTATCTTACCATTTCACGGGATATTCATAAAAGAAGTAGTTGCCATGAGAACAGCTCAGGAACTTTCCCTGCCTGCGCTACCAGTCATTTAATTCTACGGTCAAGGTATAAGTCGTAATGAAAAATAAAACTTTCTGCGATGTCAGAAATGAGTTCGTGGTGGTCTTTCCAGGATAGATATACTTTCTCTGCCCACTCCCAACCAATTTGAATACAAGATTCTGCAGTATTAGCTTCTGCCAAATCTTTAGCGGTAAGGATCCCACGCAGCTTTGGCGGCGGGGGAATCAGGATTTCATTCGGGTGTCGTGTTTTATAGTCTTTAAGATGTTCACTTAACAACGGTGATTTTTTATAATTCCATAATATATTTTTATACAGCGATAAATTTAGCCTGGTCAAATGGAAATGATTATTCCATCTTCCATGTATCTCAGGGTGCTGCAAGGCATGCGCGTCAACTGTTAGGAACCTGGTTGGATGGTTTCGCAATTCATTCAGGTTAAGAAGATTCAGCCCCGTACTAAAAAGTTCAAGACACTCGAAAATCCCACCATGAACATGAGCGCCGCAAAACTGACAATAACCAGCATTGATTAAATCCACATTATTTTTTGCTGCGTATCCGATAATATCTTGCATGTAGTTCAGTAATTATAAAATAAAAGGAGCTCGATATAATTCTATAAATCTATGTTTATCTCAAAGTTTTTTGAAAAAATCCTATGGCTATTTCGCTGACTTCCTTGTATTGTTGCGCCCTGACACTATCTGGCGTAGGCCTTACATAATGCCCGCGCTCACCATGCAGAATAATGATTTTTGCTGAGGGAATATATTGCGCATAATACTGCGCATTAACAGCCATTGGCGTCACAACGTCGGCATCGCCGACAACAATTTGTACGGGCGTCGTAATTCTTTCCAGGCTCTGTTTGGTAAAGCCCTGACCAATTGCCGGCGCGAGGGCAAAAACTGCTTTAATGCGATTGTCTTTAAATAAATCGCCTGAATGCTTGATTGACTTTATAATAACGGGGTCCGTTTTAGCCAATTCGATTTCAGCATCAATGGCCTTTTTAAGCTCAGGGGGCGGGCTGGATAGTTTTTTTAACTCTTCTACGTTCAGAATTGAACCGGACATCCAGATGGCGGTTGCCCCTCCAAGGGAGAATCCGGCAACAGCAATTCGCGAAGTGTCAATTTTTGACGCAAATGTCGGGTCTTTAAGCATCTTATCTAACACAGCAGAAATGTCCCTGGGGCGTTCCCACATACAAAAGTCCGAGAGTGTCATGCCGTTTGTTTTCCGTTCTTCCTCATCTGTGCCGTTATGATTGACGGCTACCGCGATAAAACCTTTAGATGCAAGGTAATAGCCTAACCATTGCATTTGTTCTGCATTTCCCTGTGCACCATGCGAGATGAGTATTAGCGGATATTTTTTTCGGGAGATAATACCGGCTTCCCTGAAAACGCGCTTAGGTATTGGAAATTGCTGTGTGTCATTAATGATTTCCTTCTGCCCTCCATCGCCGGCTGGATACCATATGACCGACCGAAGAGGTCGCGGACCGGTTCCAAGCCAATTGCTGCGGCTGCTATCGACAAAATTCCTGTCAGTTACGCCGACTGTTAAAGAAGTGTCGCGATCAATGACCGTTCGCAATTGCTTTGCCCTTAACATGAAAGGGCTGATTAGTAGGCAAACGACAAATATATTTTTTTTCATTTTAGATGATTTAGTGTTTAAATTTTGGCAAGATGTGCGGGAACCGTCCGGCGTTTTTTTATCATCATCAAAAATAACAGCAACTATTTCATCAAGATTGTAAAAATGCGACAACGTGAAATCTATTAAATTAATAGCACGGCCAGGGTCCAAATCTCAATATCGCCATTATAATTCTTGCATTTATTTTCCGGAGCAAAGAGGACGATTCCTAAACAATATTATCTATATAATTGCCAGGAGTGAAAAAGTCAATCACGCGTTCGCTAAATTTGGATATGCTTTTGTTAAGAACCCAGCACTTCGTTCTTCGTGAATTTAAACCGGATGAACAAGATACTTATGTTTCGCTTTATGACGATGAGCGCGTGACTGCGTTCCTGCTTAAACGGTCAAAAATAGAGCACGAAGAGGCATTTCGTGCCGCACTTGATGATTATGCCGCTAGCAAGATAATTACACGTTGGGGATTGTTCAACATCATTGATGGTGATTATATCGGCAGCTGCCTGTTGCGCAATTTCTATGATCACAAAGGCAAAGTTGAGCTGGGGTTTTCGCTGCGTCAGAAATATTGGGGCAAAGGCATAGCTAGCGAAATTGGGCGTATCCTGATCGACTATGGTTTTGCAAATACCGATGCAAATGAGATCGTAGCAGTCACCATGATTGAAAACTTAGGTTCGCAAAAAGTGCTACAAAAAGCTGAGATGAAAAGAGAGGACAATTATATAAGTAATGGCATCGAACCGGCTTATTATACTATTAATAGAGGACGTTGGAAATTTTCAAGAAAGTACGACAAATAAAAAAGACCAAGGAATTTAAACGGTGCATGAAATCTTTATTGAATTTTTAGTTTAGTAACTTGCCTCTTTGTTGTATTTATTTTTATATTCCAAAGGCGAGAGGGCTGTGATCTTTCTGAATACTTCACGAAATGACTTTACATCTGAATAGCCAACTTCATACATCACTTCGTTAATAGTTTTGCGGCTGGTTTCCAACGCTTTTTTGGCTGCTTCTATCCTTACTTTTTGTGCATATTCTGCCGGTGTAAAGCCGGTGGCCCTAACAAACCTCCGGTCGAAGTTTCGTCGTCCGATAGCAAACCGCGATGATAGGTTATCAATTGAAAGTTTTTCATTCAATGTATTTTCAATATAAACCTGGGCTTGCTCTACCATCGCGTCACCGTGCTGTTTCTGCCCTGTAAATATGGCGAATGACGACTGCTTGTTCCTGTCCGGTTCAATCTGGAAGATCTTTGCACAATAAATAGCAGCCTGGCGGTCATAGAATTTTTCGATCAGGTAGATCATTAAGTTTAGAAAAGAGTAAGCGCCGCCATTGGTATATATTCCCTTCTCGTCAGTTATGAGCTGATCGTCCAACAATTTAATATTGGGAAACTGTTTACGAAACGCATTCGCGTGTACCCAATGGGTGGAACAACTCCTGCCATTGAGCAAACCTGTTGAGGCAAGCATAAAAGCGCCTGAACACATTGTAGCTATATCGGCCCCATCCTGATACTGCTGCCGTAACCATTCCATCAAATTTTCATCTTCCTCACCTGCTTGTTGGTAAAAGGGAACTGATGCAGGAATTACGATCAGGTCGGTTTTTGCGATAGACGAAATAGTTGCCTGTGGCATTATATTAAATACACCCATGTCCTCTGATATTTCCGAACCAGCGAGTTGCAAAGTAAATAGTTCCGGCTTACCTGTTTTTCTATAATAGCTGTTAGCAGCTGCAAACACTTCAAAGGTTCCTACTATGCAGGCTACGGTGCTATAGTTACTTTGCTTACCTGGATAAATTATAGTTAAATTTTTCATGTGGTGCTTTTTTGGTATTATAGCGCCCTTATTAAAGAGACATTGTTTTGTTATCTTTTAGCGTATTATAAATTACTTGACTTTTATGCTCCTTACCAAGGGGAAATACATTTTCTTCAAAATCATGAAGCTCTTTTTAAAGCGCAATTTTATAAAGATAAACTGTAAATAGTAAATGTGTTTGCCCAGGAATTAAAATTAGGAGTTGAGCCGAAAAGTAGATTGTAAAAATGCGACAAATCTAAAGTGAAAAATAAACTATAGTAAATTAGGAATTAATCCGATTGCCGAGGGTTTTGATCCCGCACGTTTTTTTACTTCTTTTATTAAATGAGATTGATCATAATACCCCATTTCGGCAGCGAACGTTGCAAACTCCCCCTTTGTGCTGCCGTTTTGCAAGGCAAGCATCGCATGCTTGAACCGGACTATACTAATAAATTCCTTTGGCCCGATTCCCATATGGGCATAAAAGTATCGCTCCAGTGTACGGTTGCTTACATGACATTTTTTCGCCAGCATATCAACAGATATCTGGCCCCTATAATGATAGACAGCATCGGCGATCCGTATAGCAGAATGTGTGCATTTTTGTTTTGATAGAAAATGCTCATCCAAACGACTGGGCAACAATTCATCTATATCTAAAATAATGGCAAGCTGTTTATCCTGGAACTCAGTAATCCGGTCAACCATAGCGTCTAATGGAACATTGTAAAATAGGGGCAGACCACCCGGCTTAAATCTTATGCCCACAAATATATTACCCGGAAAGCAATTGAAAAAATGAGCGGAGGTAGCAGGGCCCCCCATGTACATCCGGCCTGGTGCAACCTGCATATAAGTACTAACGTTCCCTAAGGTATTACCGATGTTAATAAATATGTCGGTTGTAGCATCTGCAAACAGTGGGACTTTTAACGAGCTTGAATCTGTTTCCAGTACCCAGTATGATTCGATATGTTTTTGGAGTAAAATGTGGGGCTGATATTTCAGATAGTTCATAAGCAATAAAAGTTAAGGTCACGGCAAAAACAAAATTGGGTATTCGGCCATATGACTGAGACTTGAAATTTAGAGGTTGCTGAAATGGCAAAGAGACAATCCATAGGCAAAACTAGAGCGTTCGCAAATTAAAAATTGACTCAATTGCAGTAGGTATTGACCCTGCCCGCCTTTTAATTTCCTTTATGAAATGCGATTGGTCATAGTAGCCCATTTCGATAGCGATCTTAGCAAATTCCTTTTCTACGCTTCGATCATTTAGGGAAGCCATCACCTCCTTGAAACGGACAATATTGATAAACTCTTTCGGGCCGATTCCTACATGGTTAAAGAAATATCGTTCGAGCGTGCGGTTGCTCATATTGGATTCCCTGGCGAGCATATCGACTGATATTTGGCCTTTATATTGATAAACTACATCTGCCAAATTGAATACAGGATAAGCTTGTTTTTTCTTCGATAGAAAATACTCGTCCAGACGCGACGGCAGACGGTCGTCCATATCTAATATATAAGAAAGTTGTCTATCCTCGAATTCGACAACTTTGTCGACCATTTCCGCCAAAGGAACGCGGTAAAACATGCAAAGACCACCAGGCTTAAACCTAATACCTACAAAAATATTCCCAGGGAAACAGTTGAAAAAACGAGCAGATGTGGCAGGCCCCCCCATATATATCCTACCAGGCTTCAAAGGCTTAAAACTATCGATGCCTTCTTTCGTGTTTCCAAGGTTAATAAATATCGTAGTGCTTGCATTCGCAAGGAGCGGTATTTCTAAAGAACTTGAATCCGTATGCAGAACCCAATAAGATTCAATGAATTTTTGAAGTAAAATATGTGGTTGATGTCTGATAAACTGCACATTAACAAATATAGTAAATCAGATAGTAATTAGAAAGGTCATTTGTCCCGATTTGCGGTCCCCTAAACTTTTTTATAGTTATAAAATTGAATTTGCAGCTTTCCAAAGGCAACCGGTACCAAAGATTTTATTTAACCAGGAAGGACAGAATTAAGCGGCCCAATTTGGATTTTAGCCTTGCCTTGAATGAGAATAATTTCTTATTTAGAAGAAGGAATGGCGACAGGGATTGCTTCCGAGCGCCTATTGATGGTAAAAGCTTCAGGATCCGCTCCGCATTTCCTGAAGCCAGCTTTGCCTTTTCCCCTGAAGTGAGCACGGTGCCCGCGAGGAATTCTAATGCTTCGAAGTTGTCACCAAAGGGATCGTCAACTGAAAACATCAGGTTATTGATACCAATTTCTTTAAGTGCGCAAGCAAACGCCGCCTGGTCGAAAACCCCGCTTGTGGTAACAAAGACGTTTTGACGCATATAATAGTAAACGCTTTGCTTCATACCTTTTTGCCCTCCGATCAACCAATTGCCTAAGGTAAGCGACTTATTAATCCGTTGTAAATTATAGGGAATAAGTTCGCCCATATGCCCGATGATAATTTTCAGGCCGGGATACCGGTCAAAAACGCCGCCTGACATCATTCTCAAAAGATGAGTGCCCGTCTCTACCTGCCATCCCCAGCCACCAGTTACCATTGCAGGGTAGTCTTTGTAATAAATATCCGAAATACCTTGTGGTGGATCTGTTGGGTGGATGTAAATCGGAACATCTAATATTTCCGCTCTTGCTAAAACCGGCGAAAAGAATTCCTCATCAAGGTACCGGCCGTTGGTATGGCCGTTAATTAGTGCCCCTTTAAACCCAAGATTTTTAACGGTTCGCTCCAGTTCATCAGCGGCGGCTGCCGGGTTTTGCATCGGCAGCATAGCGAAGCCTGCAAAACGATCCGGGTATTTGTTAATAATATTTCCAAGCCAGTCGTTGATTTCTAAAGACAAACTGATCGCCAGGTCAACATCAAGTGTTTGAACACCAGGTGATACGTGGGATAAAACCTGAAGGTCAATTCCTGCAGCGTCCATCCTTTTGATCCTTTCTGGTCCTACATCCGTGAGGCGACCGATGATCAAGTCAAGTTGTTTAACATATTCTGCCGGGTATAGCGCCCTTAGTTTAGGGTGTAGGAAAGCCTCTTCCAAAGCAATTACCCGCGAAGCTGGTTTGTTAAACAGGGTAGATTGAACTGTAGCCATACGCAGTTATCGGATTTCTATCCCGAGATTTTTTAAAAAAAAGTGTAAAGACAAGCAATGAATTATCGAAGGGACCGCATTTCACTTTCTATGGCCGGCTAAAATACATGTACCAGTTCCATTCCCATGTTTTGCCATTGTCAGCGGAAAAGGCCTGGCTCCAGATGGGGTGGGCCGGATCCGATTTGTCCCAATTAAACTTTACAATAATTGGTTTACCACGAAAAGTATCTCGAGCGTAAAATATGCCGATGTCACCATCAAAGGAACCGACAACCGGCGTTTCGAGTGCACCGGAGTTGCTGTCCGCCCAGTAAATAGTCCATAGTCTGGTATTTGGGTTGAATAGGCGCAAAGTCATGCCTTCAAATGGCTTTCCGTTAATTACAGCCAAATAGTTATCTCGATTACCTATTCCCATCAAAATCTTAGACATGCTTTGGGTGGCCGGGAATTCTAACCATTCTGAATTGCCGGATAGCCGATCCTTCAACTTGCGGTTGGTAAGTTTCCAATCGCCGGAAAAAAAATCAAAGTCATGGGCCGATGATGTGAGGGACGGTTTAATATTCAATTCACCGTTTGGAAGAATTACCGGATTTTTTTCCATAATTGGGCGATTTTTTTGGGCTTTTGCAGATTGCAATATCATAACAGCGGATGATATTAAATAGATTATTTTTAATCCTTTTCTCATTATTACTTAGGTTCAGCTATTTTCTTACGCTAACGGCATCTAGTCATTATTAATCAATGAAATTTCTAGCAGCTTTTGAGGTTACTATTCTATTAGAGACAAAATCTAGGTAAACCGCCCACTGTCGTTGATGGAAATAAATTTTATTTTGGTCTAAATTAATTGCAAAGGTAACAGCGCATCGTAAAGACAATTGTAAAAATGCGACAATCTCAAATTATCATGAAATTATTCGGATTTAGCAAGCCTGCTCCGTTAACTGTTCTTTCATTTACAAACTAAAATCCAAGTGATATGCCGTAGGAGAAGTTTTTCAAGCCATCCTGTTCGGGACTGTTTGAAAATGTATTATTGAAATAATACTTGGCAAAGACGCCCCATTTACCATAGCCAATGCGAGTAAATGCACCATACCTGAAGTTAGTATAATTGTAGGTATTATTCGTTTTTTGGGTTCCATCCTCACTGCTAACTTGTTTTACGCTGGCTGTGATCAAAAAACCAGCATCGGGACCGAATACAAAATGGAATCTTCGTCCTTTCGCGTTTGCTTTCGACCTGAAATCAAATGACAAAGGCAGGCGCAGATAACTGGACGTGAAACGATTTTTAGATAAATTGACATTGCTGGGTTGATACGACAACGATGATTCATTCGGTAATATCGTAACATTCTGACTCAAACGAAGATTTGTCCAGTCAAAACCGGCAGATAAATAAATCTTAAAGTTATCGCTAAATCTTTCGCCAATTTGAAAAACATCAAAGCCTGCGTTGGTCGATTTCCAGGAATGGTACGTTAAAAAATCATTTTGAGGCCTTAAAGCAAAGCTACTGTGATCAAGGAGCGTAGTCAATCCCAAGTCCAGCCTGGAAACTATTATTCCAAATGAAAAATTAGGATATGGCAACACGGGCTGCTTGAATGTAACCCGCATTTTACGGAAGTTAAGGACAGGGGAACCTTCTCCGTAACCCAATATCAATATATCTGGTTTTTTTGTTTGGGAAGAATCCTGTTTGCGAGTCACAGGCTGCGCATTATCCTGAGCAAAAAGAATTGATGTGCTAACACATAAAAATGTTGTAAGTAGTAATCGTTTCATTATTTAAAATTAAATTTAACATTGCGACAAAAATCGCTATTGCTTTAAGTCTATAATTGGATAAATCCGACAATTAATTTGCAAACGAGTAATGCCGATTTTACCGACTGAACGTAGGTTTGGCGGCTTATTATGTTTTATTGATAGTCTCTGCGCTTGATGGTAGACATAGAATCGTCGGTTCAGAAAAAAAACATTTCCGTTTAAAATAGGCCCATTTTTAAAAAGCCCCCTACATATGTTTGGAGCTTTGGCGAAATTTTAAAAGTAGTTTTCGGATGTCGATTAATTGGAATTTTCTATTCCGGCGAAGATTTTTTCGTCGTTTACCACTTTTTAATTGTCGTATTTTTACAATTCTCCAACTACCTCTTTTTTTAGATTTACAGCGAAATTTCAAACTGTTTCCACAATTTTATGAACATACGCCTAAGTATACTCATCATCATTCTATCCGCTTTTCTTGGTCTCGCAGCCCACGCCCAAGTGGATACTATACGGTTATCCGATAAGAGACTATCAACATCATTTTTGAAGCCTGGGCTTAACCAGTACCTGGTTTACTATCAAATCTTTAAAAAACCAAAAACTCTAATTTTTTCAATTTGGCTGCGTGATGTCGAAATAGCGAAAAGAAACGGCGAAAAAGTGTTTACAATAGATCAGCATTGGTATGGTGATGACACATCAACCTACTACAAGATTTATTCGGTCAACAGAGCTGCAGACTTTGCGCCGATTTTCCATTCGGAAACCGAACTTGATACTACGAGCGCCTACAACTGGTACTCAGACAAAATAGTAGGCGCTGATACCATACCTAATAATCCTCAGAAAAATTTTTCTTTGAGGTTTAATTCAGCTAATTTCAACTGGAACCTGGATATAGAAACCTTCGAAATGTTACCCCTTGCTGCCGATAAGGTTTTTGCCATTAATTTTTATGATGCCGGGCTGGATCCTCCTCAATATGTGATCTATAAAGTGATAGGAAGCGAAATACTTACTATAATGGCTAATCAGAAAGTTGATTGCTGGAAACTCAGAACCGAGGGTGATAAGAAAGGTCATCATTTTACGGAAACTTACTGGGTAAGCAAAGATTCACATGAGTTCTTGAAAGAAGAAGATTCCTACGCCACGGGTTACCGGTATAAAATTAAAATGCAAGCAGCAACGCCTGATCTGATCTCAAGGTATCCTAAATAATAATAAGGTTAGTAGCGAATGGTAAATTCCAATTGAAAATAACCGGCGGACTGCGATTGTTTTATCTGTATGCCTGTGAATCTTGGCAGAACAGGATTTTTTTTGCGCAGAATCAAAACAGATACAACAGAGAGAGTGGTTACTATCAGCTTTTCCACTGTTCCTTCATTTTTTCAACAGGGAAACATTTAACAGGTTGATAACTTTAAATGAAATCATTTACCTATGGCTATAAATGCCGTTTAATTTTTATGGGTTATTAGTAATACCATGTCTGATGTCATCGAGATGAGGCGTTTAGTCAGATTCTGCAAAATTTGTCGGCTTAAGCTAAAGTAAAAAGGAGCCTCTTTAATTTTTGCCGAACTTTTCTAACCTTGATAAAAACTATCAATAGTTTTCAAGCTCCTCCTTTACTGTTGGATTACCTCTACCCTCAGTGATGAGGTTTTTTAAACTATTGTTGAAATAGCCATCCCAGGCATTTGAACAATCTTTATAGCATTCCATGCCGGGAACTAAACCCAATTGGGTGAAACGCACTTCTGTTTGGCTGCCTTGCCGCGTGATGTCGAAGACAATCCGCGTGCCCGTCCATTCCGTTTCATCTTTGATAAAAGTAAGTTTGCTATCCGTTATCAGCCAAACAATTTTGGTATCAAGGACAACTTCGACCAGTTTTTGCCTGGAATAATGTATGTCCCAGAAACGAACCGAAAATTCATCATCAAGCTTTTCGGTATTGCCTTCCACACCCTCCGTCCACCAGCCGCGTACATTTTTGATAGCATCAAAAACTTCTCTAGGTGATTGACCGACAAGGAAGCTGGCCGTAAAATCCAGCTTATTCATGATGGCCTCCTTTAAGCTCTTCGGCACTGTTAATGGCTGGGATATACGGGTTGGGTTCGCCTTTGCCTTTTTCAATCAAGTCTTTTAAGCTGCCATTGATATAGTTGCCCCACGCATCTGAGCATATTTTATAGCATTCATAAGCTGGAACTAAACCAATATGTGTAAAGGTGAGTGTTGTTTTGCCATCCTTCTCGGTGATATCAAAACTGATTTTGGTGCCTGTCCATTCTGATTTATCTTTCGTAAAATCGAAGTGGTTTTCTTCCACCAACCATACTACTTTTTCTCCCGGAACAAATTCCACGATCTTTATTTTGCAGCGATGCACTTCCTTGTAATGATAGCTGAACTCAGCGTTCAGCTTATCGGTTTGGCCGTCAATTTGTTCAGACCACCAGCCTCGAACGTTGTTTACCGCCTTGAATACTTCTTCAGGGTCTTGATTAACCTGAAAACTGGTCGTGTAATCTTGAGATTTCATAATTTTACCGTCGAATAATGTTATAAAAGTTGTTAAATAAATAAATAAGGTTTTCATTGGCTTGTTAATTTAATTAATCAAAAGTATTCTCCATTTATGACTTTGCTAGGGTGCCATATGGACATCATAATGGGTTAACCTGGACATTTTTTGATATTTTTATTCTTTAACAATTTACTCATCGCAAATTTTGTCTCTAATGTGAAAGCGTGTGACTTCAAAAACGTTAAGAACTGCCCACACATATCTTATATAAGAAATTAGTTTGACCATTTTTCCTGACAAACATTTGGAAATTTTATTTTGAAAGGACCGAATATTACGGCAATTTCAGACTGTACAATAGATCCGTCATTCATTGCTAAATAATTTCAACTCCTGTTCAATAAAATATCCAACCAGGTCACGAAACATGCTTTCAATTACATCCGGGCTAAGTTGATTTTCTTCAGCCCAAATTCTACGCTGGTGTAGCATCGCTGCAAACCGTTCCGGTGCTTTAACAGCCTGTTCATTTTTTTTAAATTTAGAAGCCGCTTTGACGTAGCCAAACCGCAGTCCGAGTAGGTCAATAATATTTTTATCAATCGCATCTATTTCATTTCTGATTTCCTGCATATCCAAGCATTGTTCTGGCTTTTTCATACTATAAATTGATTTTAGATATCATTAATTTAACGT
>Ga0302315_10000427_pt1 | contig 47794 bp, 44 predicted proteins | sample III_Palsa_N3_1_FD_200532 | JGI IMG/M metagenome (GOLD analysis project Ga0302315, IMG submission 200532) | Peat permafrost microbial communities from Stordalen Mire near Abisko, Sweden - III_Palsa_N3_1 | ecosystem: Environmental > Terrestrial > Soil > Palsa > Peat permafrost | place: Sweden...
TAAAGATGAGTATGCGCTTATTTATGATTATAAAATTAAAAACAACAAATTAATATGCTACTATTGGTCTGAAGAAGGAGGCAAGGAAATATTAACTGATTACATAGTAAAGAAATCGAATACTAAGGATTTGTATTTAAAAGACAATCAGATTTATTACAAAGGTAAAAAGCTAACTGATTCGCCAGACTGGAAAAGGAAGCCTTTACTTTTAGATGGGACATATATAGTTTACCTTTCGGACAAAAATAGAGGGGTTGGTTTTTATACACTAAGAAAACTTAAACTTAGCTAGTAGCTTTAATATTATTTAATAAAGTTTCTACCCTCCTAATAATATCATTTGCTTCTATGGTTTTCATACAAAAGTTATCCCCCCCGCATGGGAGCTTCTCGAAGTGATGAATACATGGAGAACAAGAGGCCTGATTATAATAGTACAAATGTCTGCCTTTTTCAAGAGGGTTGACCTTTAAATAATTTTTAGGATTAGTAGGGCCCCATATAGATAAAGTTGGCAAGCCAAGTTTTCTAGCTATATGGAGCGGCCCACTATCTATGGTAATGAGGCAAACGCATTGCTCAGATAAAAAGCGGTAATAAGAGTTGAAATTATCGTTAGCTCCTGAAAGATTAATAATTCTCTCTCTCTTAGAAAATAACACGGACTTTTCGCTAAGAAAATCATTAATAATTTCTTTGTCTTTAGGAGCTCCAAGTAAGGCAAGTCTGTATGAAGTATTCTCCAATAACCATTGGCATACTAAAGCAAAAGTATCGTCGGGAAGCTTTCGCGCCAATGCTAGGTCGCTACATGTATTATTAAGAGCAATGTAAGGTTTCTGGCATTCGTTTTTTCTATGCCCATTGTCAATATATTGAAGTTCTTTCTGTCCGTTGGTTACAATTTCTGCCATGTAGGAGTAATTATCTTCCAGGTAACCAAACTGATTAAAAATAACATTGTGAGTATTTAAATTTTTACGGAAGAAAACATAAGGCAGGTAAAAACCAAAACGATTTATTGCAAACGTCATAAGCGAATAAACAGTAGTAAGTTTAGAGTATACTTCCAAGTCTACTACCCAAAGCTTTTTTAATCTCCATGATTTTACAAGAAATTGAATTGATTTATAGAATACTAAAAAAATATTATTTGTTTTAATTGTCCATAGTTCGTCAAAAATTTTAAACGGACTTATGCCGTTAGCAATATTACTATCTGTTAGTAGAATTAATTTAGCTTGAGGATATTTAGCTTTAATAGATTTGATAGAATCTATAGTTACTATAAGGCTTCCAAGTCCAAGTATTTTTATAAATAGTATATTTTGAGGAGGGTTAAACAGTTTGTGATTCCTTCTTAGAGTAATTCCTAAAAAGCGGGTAAAAGGCAATAGAATACCAATGAGCAGATAGCCTAAGTATTTATCAATTTTTTGTTGTTTTGGGATTAACACACGATAAATTTAAGATTACAAATGAAAGATTCCATATCAATAGTATCTATTTGTCTTTCTTGTCCATATAGTTTTTCTTAAGTCCATACTATATTTCCTTCATTGTAACTCCATTTACTGCAAGATTTAAGCTTATTCTCTTTAAAAACAACAAAGGAGAGCAATAGCTCTCCTTTGTTTAAGATTAACAGTATATCTGAAACTTATAAATTGTCCTTGAAGTAATTAATTAGCCCGTTGGTGGAACTATCATGAGAGGTTATTTTTCCTTTTTCGCCAAGTTCAGGCAAAATCTTTTTGGCAAGTTGTTTACCCAACTCAACGCCCCATTGGTCAAATGAGTTTACGTTCCACAATACCCCCTGCACATATATCTTATGCTCGTACATGGCAATAAGTGAGCCAAGTACTTTAGGGGTAATCTTTTTAACCATAATGGAGTTGGTTGGCCTGTTGCCTGGAAATATTTTATGAGGTAGCAACTCTTCCAGTTCTTTTGCTTTAAGCCCTTCTTTTTCAAGCTCCTCGCGGGCTTCCGCTTCGGTTTTACCCTTCATAAGGGCTTCAGTTTGGGCAAAAAAATTGGCGAGCAGCTTTTTGTGATGGTCGCCAATGGGGTTTTGCGTTTGCACAGGAGCAATGAAATCGCAAGGGATAAGTTTAGTGCCCTGGTGGATAAGTTGGTAAAAAGCATGTTGTCCATTAGTGCCTGGTTCTCCCCAAACAATTGGCCCGGTTTGGTAATCTACAGGGTGTCCTGCTTTGGTAACTCTTTTACCGTTGCTTTCCATATCCCCCTGCTGAAAGTAGGCCGGGAAACGGTGCATATATTGGTCGTAGGGAAGTATGGCGTAGGTTTCAGCATTGTAAAAATTATTGTACCATAAGCCTATTACCCCTAGCAATACAGGTAAATTTTTATCAAATGATTCAGTACGAAAATGTTCGTCCATCTCATAGGCGCCATGTAATAACTCTTCGAAAATTTCATAACCTATATAAACAGCAATAGACAGCCCTATAGCAGACCATAATGAATATCTGCCGCCTACCCAGTCCCAAAACTCAAACATATTAGCAGTGTCTATGCCAAAAGCTGCAACTTCTTTCTCATTTGTAGAAAGTGCTACAAAGTGTTTTGCAACCGCCTTTTTATCTTTTGCGGTTTCCAGAAACCATTTTTTTGCGCTCTCTGCATTAGTAATTGTTTCCTGAGTGGTAAATGTTTTAGAGGCTATAATGAATAAAGAAGTTTCCGGATTAAGATTTTTAAGGGTTTCTACAATATGAGTACCATCAATATTAGATACAAAATGCACATTAAGCCCTTTTTTAGCATAGGGTTTTAAGGCCTCTGTAACCATATAAGGACCCAGGTCTGAGCCGCCTATGCCTATATTTACAACATCTGTAATAGCTTTGCCCGTATATCCTTTCCACTTACCTCCTCTTACCGTTTCGCAAAACTTCTTCATTTTCTCCTGTACCTCTTTCACTTTCGGCATTACGTCTTCGCCATCCACTAAAACTGGTTTACCTGAAAAATTTCTTAAGGCGGTATGCAGAACCGCACGGTTTTCAGTCGTATTGATCTTCTTACCGGAAAACATATCTTCAATTGCTTTTTTCAATTCCTGTTCCTCGGCAAGAGCAAAAAGGAGCGACAGGGTATCACTAGTAATGCGGTTCTTGGAGTAATCAAGAAGAATGTCTTTGAACTTTACTGAAAATCTTTTGAAACGGTCAGGGTCATTTTTAAAAAGCTCCCTCATCTGGAACGAACTGGTTTTCTTGTAGTGGTCTTCCAGTTTTTTCCAGCTTTTAGAATCGGTAAGTTTGCTCATGCTTTATATTAAAATGTCAAAATATAGCGTACGGAGTGTTTAAAGTTACAATATCTATCTTTAAAAAAAAAAGCCCTTTACTATTTTAAAGGGCTTTTTCTACTGCTATTTACTGTTAGTATCTGTAAGTGTCAGATTTATAAGGCCCTTGCACAGGCACCTGAATATAATCTGCTTGCTGAGAAGTAAGTGTTTCCAGCTCTACTCCAATTTTTGCAAGATGCAGCATTGCTACTTTCTCATCCAAATGTTTTGGCAGGGTATATACTTTGTTCTCGTATTTGTTCGCATGTTGCCAAAGCTCTAACTGCGCCAATGTTTGGTTTGAAAATGAGTTAGACATTACAAAAGAAGGATGGCCCGTGGCGCAGCCTAAGTTTACCAATCTGCCTTCTGCTAGTATTATAACGTTTTTACCGTTAATAGTATACATGTCTACCTGCGGCTTTATAGTATCTTTGGTTTTGCCGTGGTTTTTATTTAGCCATGCCATATCTATTTCATTATCGAAGTGGCCTATGTTACAAACAATAGCCTTATCCTTCATGTTTTCGAAGTGGCGTCCTATTATAATATCTTTATTTCCTGTAGCTGTTACTATTATATCTGCTCTTTTAACTGCGTCGTCCATCTTCTTTACCTCAAATCCATCCATTGCCGCCTGTAGTGCGCAAATAGGATCAATCTCGGTAACAATAACGCGCGCTCCCGCTCCTCTAAGAGACTGTGCAGAGCCTTTCCCTACATCTCCGTAGCCTGCAACTACCGCCACTTTGCCAGCCATCATAATGTCAGTAGCTCTTCTTATAGCGTCTACCAGAGATTCTTTACAACCATATTTGTTATCAAATTTTGATTTGGTAACTGAATCGTTAATGTTTATTGCAGGAACCGGTAGTGTTCCTTTCTTCACTCTATCATGTAATCTTAATACTCCTGTAGTAGTTTCCTCAGAAATTCCTTTTATACCAGCCACTAGTTCAGGATATCTATCCAGAACCATGTTGGTAAGGTCTCCTCCATCGTCCAATATCATATTCAATGGCTTTCTGTCTTCTCCAAAAAATAAAGTCTGCTCTATACACCAGTCGAACTCTTGCTCGTTCATACCCTTCCAGGCATATACGGCAATGCCTTTGGCAGCTATTGCAGCGGCAGCGTGGTCTTGCGTAGAAAAAATATTGCAAGAAGACCAGGTTACTTCTGCGCCAAGCTCAATTAAAGTTTCAATAAGAACAGCGGTTTGTATAGTCATGTGAAGACAACCGGCTATTCTAGCTCCTTTAAGAGGTTTTTGTGCTCCAAATTCCTTACGAATAGACATTAAGCCTGGCATTTCTGCCTCAGCAAGAGTAATCTCTTTTCTCCCCCATTCGGCCAGGGAAATGTCTTTCACTTTGTATTTTACATAGGTAGTTTCTACTGTATTTTTGCTCATTGTATGAAATGATTTTTGGTTAAGATGAGTGTATCATGCAAATATAAATTAATGGTATATTAACTCAAAGTTATTATGATATATATTGAACTTCCTTAAATTGAAAAGTCCTATTTCCATTATCGGTTTTAATAATCAACCTCCCCGCTTCGTCAATACCGCTGATGCTACCATTAAATTCTATGCCGCCGGCCCTAAAAAGTCGTTCTTCATTTAGCCTGTATAACGCATTCAAATACTTTTCTTTAAGAGCGTCTTCTTTTTGATGCAGGCAAAGGTAGTTTGACTCTATTTGTTCTAGCAATGAGATGCAGACTTCTTCCACAGAAACTTCAAATCCAAGTAGTGTTTTAATAGAAATAGCCTTGGGTTCGTTAAATTTTTCCTGATTAATATTAATTCCAATGCCTATAATAGCTGTTTCGATGAATTGACCCCTTACACTATTCTCTATTAAAATACCACTCAGCTTGTAATCCTCAAAAAATATATCATTAGGCCATTTTATTTTGACCTTTTTACTTAAATAGTTTGTTAGAACTTCGCAAACTGCAAGGGAAATGCTGATATTTAGGGAAAATTGATTGGCAATGAGCAATCCTTTAGGTTTTAATATAACTGATAATGTTATGTTTTTGCCTGCCTCTGCCTCCCATTTATTTCCACGTTGCCCTTTACCGGCAGTTTGTTCGGAAGTTATGACGGTAGTCCCTTCATGTCCTTCTGCACCGGAGGCAATTTCACGCGCAATGTCATTTGTCGAATGACAGGTTGGCAGATAAATAAGAGGTTTTCCTATAAATAAGGTATTGGCTGCAATATTGTACAAGTAATTTTTATATTTTTGTTATTAGTTGATAAAAAAGATGTGTAAAGTTGAGTAAAGTAACTGAAAAGAAAAAAACCAAGATTAAGGAGCCTATACAACCGGATATTAAAGAGCTGGTTCTGGAAGGAATGAGAGAAAAAAAGGCGCTGGATATTACAATCCTCGATCTTACTGGCATAAAGAATGCTGTGGCAGATTACTTTATACTTTGTTCTGGCAACTCCGATACGCAGATTGACGCAATTTCTGACTCAATAGAAGAGCAAGTACACAAAAATAGCGGCCAGCATCCATTAAACCGCGAAGGTAGGGCTACCAAAGGCTGGGTGCTTTTGGATTATGTTGACGTTGTAGCGCACGTATTTAAAAAAGACCGCAGGGAATTCTATGCACTGGAAGATCTGTGGGGGGACGCAAAAATCACTAATGTTGAATAAAAGATTTTAAGAAAAAAATGGCAGATAATCAGAAGAAAAAGAAACTTATTCCAAATAAAACACCCTCAAAGCCCAATTATCAGATATGGATTATTGTAGCGCTATTGTTATTAGTGTTTGGCGTAACTTATTTCAATAAAGCAGGAGCTACAAAAGAAATTAAGCAGACTCGTTTTGAGGAAATGTACCTAAGTCACGATATAGATAAAGTGATGCTGGTAATAAATGAAAATGTTGTTGAAGTAACTCTTAAAACTGAGGCTTTAAAAAACGATAAATACAAAGACCTTGTTGCCCAGCAGTCTCCATTTTCAGTTAGTAACGGCCCGCATGCTTACTTCAAAATTATTTCAGCAGAATCTTTTAAGGAAGATTTCCAAAAACTGGAGGCAAAAGTACCTAAACAGTATAGGGTAGATTATGAAATTGACCGTCGTTCAGACTTCTCTGGCTTCCTTGTTCAATGGGGATTTCTATTCCTTGTGCTATTTGGGTTCTGGTTCCTTATGCGGAGAGTTACCTCCGGAGGACCGGGTGGACAAATATTTAATATTGGCAAATCTAAAGCAGCTCTTTTCGATGCTGACAATAAGGTAAGAATTACCTTCAAAGATGTTGCCGGGTTAGAAGAAGCTAAAGAAGAGGTAAAAGAAATTGTAGACTTTCTTAAAACGCCTGCCAAATTTACAAAGTTGGGTGGTAAAATCCCTAAAGGAGCTTTACTAATAGGCCCTCCGGGAACAGGTAAAACTTTATTGGCAAAAGCCGTTGCAGGCGAAGCCGGCGTACCCTTCTTCTCCCTTTCAGGATCAGACTTTGTGGAAATGTTTGTGGGTGTTGGCGCAGCTCGCGTTAGAGACCTGTTTAAGCAAGCCAAAGAAAAGGCCCCTTGTATAATATTTATAGACGAGATTGACGCCATTGGCCGTTCGCGTGGAAGAGGGCAAATGCCTGGTTCCAATGATGAGCGCGAAAATACGCTGAACTCGTTACTGGTTGAAATGGATGGTTTTGCCACTGACTCGGGCGTTATTATTCTTGCCGCCACTAACAGACCAGATGTACTGGATTCAGCATTGTTACGCCCCGGAAGGTTTGACAGGCAGATTAGTATAGACAAACCGGATATTGTGGGAAGAGAAGAGATATTTAGAGTGCATTTAAAGCCTTTAAAACTTTCCCCTGAGGTAGACTCCAAAAAATTATCTGCCCAAACCCCTGGTTTTGCAGGCGCAGAAATTGCTAACGTTTGTAACGAAGCAGCGCTTATAGCCGCCCGTAAAGATAAAGAAGCGGTGGATATGAACGATTTTCAGGATGCTATTGATAGAGTAATTGGCGGACTGGAAAAGAAGAATAAGATTATATCTCCGGAAGAAAAGAAAATAGTAGCATACCACGAGGCTGGCCATGCAGTAGCGGGATGGTTTCTGGAACACGCAGACCCTTTAGTAAAGGTAAGTATTGTACCCAGAGGCGTTGCTGCGCTTGGTTACGCACAATACCTGCCAAGAGAGCAGTTCCTTTATACTACCGAGCAATTGTTTGATGAAATGTGCATGACGCTTGGAGGCCGTGCCGCTGAAGAACTGGTTTTTGGTAAAATATCTACTGGGGCGTTAAGCGACCTGGAACGAATTACTAAAATGGCTTATAGTATTGTAACTATGTACGGTATGAATGACAAAATTGGAAATATGTCATTTTATGATTCTAAACAAACTTCAGATTATGTGTTTAATAAACCTTATTCCGAAGCTACTGCTGAGACTATTGACCAGGAGGTTAGAAAGCTGATTGGTTCCGCTTACGACAGAACAAGAAGTATGTTAAGCGACAAGCGTACAGAGTTGGAAGTAGTAGCCAAAGTATTATTGGAAAAAGAAATCATTTTCCAAAGCGATCTGGAGGGATTGATTGGCAAAAGGCCTTTCGAAAGGCAAACTACTTACGAGGCTTATACCAATAAAAAGGAAGTAAACGGCAATGCGACCGCTGAACTTGGCGCCGAGGCAATAAAACACTTGCCTCCAACAAACGGACAGGAGAAAACAGAAGAAGAAAAAAATAAAGAAAAAGCTTCCCAGGAAGATAAATGAGAACAGTTTAAAGAATAATGAATCCAGGTAAATCGTCCAGGGAAACCATATTAAAAAAAGTTAAAAAGGCTCTTGCAACGTATAAAACAGCGTTGCAAGAGCCTGATTTTTCTTCGGAGGTTTTTGCCAAATCGGACGAAAAAGAATTAAGCGTTGCTTTTGCAGAAAGCTTTTTAAAAACTAAAGGAGAGTTTTTTTTCTGTGAGGACGAAAAAGAGTTTCTCAAATCCATTACCTTATTTGTTCATAAACGCGAACTTAAAAATATTTTTGTTTGGGAAGAACAGTTGGCAAAACAACTTTTAAAAGCTAAGGCTCCAATAGTAACAGGGCAGGCTGGTTTTGAAGAGGCAGAAGTTGGTATAACCTCCTGCGAATGCCTGGTAGCGCGTACGGGCAGCCTTATAGTATCCTCCGCTACCCATTCGGGTAGAAGGTTGGGTATATATCCACCTATTCATATAGTAATTGCCTATACCTCCCAAATTATTAATGATATTGCAGACGGATTGGCTTTCGTAAAAGAAAAATACAAAGAGAAAGGCATACCATCCATGGTAGGGTTAGTAACTGGGCCAAGTCGTACATCGGATATCGAGAAAACACTGGTTATGGGGGCGCACGGCCCCAAAGAGCTTATCCTTTTCCTGATTGATGATAGCGCCGATTGAAACCCTGCCCCCTGGCAAAAAAATCTTTTTTATCTCCGACTTTCACTTAGGCGCGCCGAATGCTATTGAAAGCGCTAAACGGGAACGGAAAATTATTGCCTGGTTGAACAAAGTATCCAAAGAAGCGGCAGCTATTTTTCTGATGGGGGATGTTTTTGATTTCTGGTTCGAGTATGAACATGTAATACCAAAAGGTTTTGTGCGTTTACAAGGCAAATTGGCAGAACTTACAGATAGCGGCATTCCTGTTTACCTGTTTACCGGAAACCACGATATGTGGATGTTTGGGTATTTCGAGAAAGAGCTAAATATTCCATTGTTACGCGAGCCGCAGGAGCTAATAGTAGAGGGCAAAAGTTTTTGGATAGGACATGGAGATGGGCTGGGGCCGCACGACCATTTATATAAATTTTTGAAAAAGATTTTCGCTAACAAATTTTTCCAGGGATTGTTCAAAATTACTCACCCGGATTTTGGTATTGCTATAGCTAACTTTTGGTCGCGCAACAGCAGGGGGAAAGATGGGAAAAATGAAGAAGCTTTTTTGGGCAAAAACGAATGGTTGTGGATCTATTGCAAAGAGATAGAAGAGGAAAAACACCACGACTATTATATTTTCGGGCATAGGCACTTGCCGCTAGACCTGCCCGTTGGAAATAACAGCAGGTATATTAACTTAGGGGAATGGTTAACTTGTTTTACTTATGCTTCTTATGACGGGAAAAAACTGGAACTTAAAAAATTTGAACAGGAAGTTTTATAGCTTCCTTGTGGTAGCTGTTCTACTACTTATAGCCCAGGTATTTTCTTCTTATGCTCCACCTGACGAAAAATGGAAGTTAATCCGCTCTGTAAAAATACCCACTGTTTCCAGAATTTCTTCCGACCCTTATGGATTTGTTTACTTTTCAGACAGCCTGGGAAATGTTTTTAAATACGATACGCTCGGCAATCAAATGGTAATGTACTCTCCTGAAGAAAAAGGAGAAATTACTTTATTGGAAGCATACAGAAACGTTAACATATTACTATTTTTCAAAACCTTTCAGCAGTACCTGTTCCTTAACCGTTTTCTTGCCCCTTCTCCCATTTATGATTTTAACCAGAATGAAGAAAGCTTGGACGAAGACTTACAAATTGGTTATGCGCGGCTGGCCACCAACACGCTTGACCAGAACCTGTGGATAATAGACGAAAACGATTTTACTTTAAAAAAATACGACCTTACTTACAACAAGGTAACTATACATACTTCGCTTGATTTGCTGCTTGACCCTAAAACGTACGACCTTAATTTTATGCGCGAGTACCAGAATTTACTATTTATTAATGATCGTAATTCTGGAATATTAGTATTTGACAACCTGGCCAACTACAAAAACAAACTACCTTTTAAAGATGTGGATTTCTTCAGTTTTCAGAATGATGATATTTACTTTTTACAGGATGGTTTTGTAAGGCATTACAATATATATACCGGCCAGGATAACAAAACGCCAGTGCCGCAGGGTAAGAACTACCAGTACGTTATACTGGGCAATAAAAAAGCCTACTTCTTTTCTGATGAGACGATGGATATATATGAGTGCAGCTTTTGCAAGTTTAAGTAGTAAGGATTTAATAACCGGTTTTTTTACTAAACTATTAATGCCATTTTTTATACCTACACAATACCAAGACGTATCACGTACTTTGGCGAAAACTTTGAAATAAATTCTTAATTGTTTAATAAATAGCAACACTATTTTTTTTCTTGATTTTTGTCAAGAGTTATCGCAGTTTTTCTCCCCACCTTTGAAAAAACAAAAAGACTATACTTAACAGATCACTACACCTACATAAGGCGGCGCTTGTTGTTACCGCCCTGTTAGCAAATACTCAATTACTAGTTGCCGCCAAAAAACCTAAAGAGGTAAGAACGGAAATTACTATTAGCGCCACGCCGGAAAAGGTTTGGGTCACACTCACCAATTTCAACGACTATCCCAACTGGAACCCGCTTATTAAATCAATTAAAGGAATACCGGAAAAGGGCAAAAAGATAACAGTTCATCTTACACCGTCAGACGCTAAAGGGATGACCTTTAAGCCTAAAGTATTGGCAGTCGAACCTAACAAGGAATTTCGCTGGAAAGGCCATTTGCTAATTCCGGGTTTGTTTGATGGCGAACATATATTTGAGCTGATTGATAATGGCAATGGCAGCATTACTTTTGTTCAGCGGGAACAGTTCAAGGGGATTCTTGTACCCTTGTTCAAAAAAATGCTGGACAATAACACAAAAAGAGGATTTGAGCAGATGACCGCCAAACTTAAAGAATTGGCCGAAAAACAATAATGTATATAATAGCCTATGTTAATAATCTGTAGCAATTCTGTGGATAAGGGGCATTAAAAGAACCGCCATTAGTTTATTATCGTATGTAGAAATATGGTTTAGGTTTATCAAAAAAAGCAACGCCCGCCAGTATGCGCAGGTTTTGCTTTTTTTGTTTTATAGCCACTGGCATAATTATTGCCTTTGATTAGCCATAGAGGTTTATTACAATGAATAATGACGAATTTTTGAAACTATCACTGGAAGAGCAACTGAATTATGTTCTTGATAAAGGCCGTTATGTGGACTGTAGGGAATATAAAAATCAAACGCTTGCGCTATATACTGTAGGACGTTATTTATATGAAATATGGTACAGAGACGATGATAATCGGATTGTGAAGGTAGCAGAGGTAAAAGCCAGCGAAGCCCTGGTTTATTATTTTGAAGGGATATAAAGTTAACCTCCCAACAATTTCTGTACATCTTCCTTACTTACAATAGTTGCTTTTATGGCATCCAACGCCTTCCATTCCTGGGCATATAGACCATCAAACTTACCGGCCTGTATATCAATAAATCCCTCGTGCGAATGGATGTATTGGTCTGCTTCTTCCTTCGTCAGGAAAAATGTTACCATATATGCAGAGTCGCGGTCTTCTCCAAAACCAAAACGGTCTTCGTACCAGACCACCCAGATTGTTATACTTGGCAATAAGTCCATGGTCATAGACAAATATCAATTACAATAGGTGTTTTAGTGGCAAACTACCCAAAAAAATACCTGCAAAACTAAATTTTACAGAATTATTCCAGAATTGAAGCTTTAAATTACACCCGGTCAATAGAATTTCTTTTTATTAGGAATTAATAAAAATGAAATCAGCCCCGGTAATGCCGGGGCTTTATTTTTTGGTTACTTCTTATATAAGAACAAAAAATCGCTTCCTGGTTCATTATTTCCAAACTCTCCTGTGCGCGGGCCGGGATTGGCCTTTTCAACAAAAGAATACAACTCCCCAAATGTGAGTATACCATCCTTTCCCCCATAACTTCTTAACGCTTCCAGGTATTTACGGGCAAAGGGCGAATGCTGCCCCGGCCTGCCATCGGGCACATATTCCTTGCCGCCGGAAGTAAGGTAGCGCCTAGTGCTGTATTGCAGCTTCCTCCGGATAAATTTAGCCTTATCCTCTTCCTCGGTTTCTTCCGCTCCCCTGGAAAGAGCTACAGATTGGTCAAACGTTCCGCCAAAACAAACATCCATCACCAGCAAAATATGCCTGCATGGAATATGGGTAATAATAGTCCTAAGGTTGGAATGAGGGATAAACGAATCCTTTACCTCATCGTTCTTTTTGGAGTCTTTGGTTACTATATACCCCTCTTTAAATACATCATCGTACTCTCCGTGCCCTGCAATAAATATAAGCAACTGGTCGTCGTCCGCATAGGTTCTTTTACTGTACTCTCTTATTACTTCATATACATGCGACCTTAGCGCATCTTTTACTACCTCCGTTTTAAACCCATAATTATTACGAAGTTCCTTGGCAATCGTTTCTCCGTCGTTAACAGGGTTAGTAAGGTGGTTATAGTTATCGTAGTTGTCCGTTACTATTATAAGCGCATAGTCCTGCGCCTGTCTCTTTAGCGTATCGTTCACATTTGCTACCTTAACCTGACGTTCTATTACAAAAGATTGTTCTGTTATATTTCCATAAACATCTGTAGCTTTTATATTGACCTGATTATCTTTATAAGCAAGTTTTAAGATATGTGAAAACGAGCCGCCAGCTTCTATAGGGGTCTCTATGCCGTTTATCAATACTTCAAATATTCCGTTGGGGGATTTAACCGTTCCCTTAATAGTAATTTCTTTCTCCAGCCATAAAAATTTAGCTCCGCGCTGTATTTTTGGCTGCACAATATCTATTACCGGTTTTATTCCGTTGTTAACCGGGGCAGCCTGTTTTTGTGGAGCCTTTGCTGTGGCAGTAGGGGCGGAAGCAATTGTAGTTACAGGCGCAGGGGCTTCTACCTTAGTAGGTGCAATAGGAGCTGCAGGTGAAATAACAACAGGGGTAGGGTCGCTTGCAGGAGTATCCTGAGATTTACCACCAGATCCGCCCCATCCCTTCGGCGCGCTTTTTTGTGTTTTGGTTCGCGAGGAACTTCCCCACCCTTTGGAAGCATTTCCCTGAGATTGTCCAAATATAGCATTAGAACCCTGCTCTGAGGAAGTAGTTTCCTGAGTTTTGGCGTTAGCAACCCCTGTGGCGTCTTTTAAGTAAAGGGTTTTTACCATGTTGTCGAATAAAGAGGAATAGAAATTAAATTTAAGAATGGTTGATGTACAGGTAATGTCGTAAATAACGCCATCCTTAATTAACTGGTAAAGAGCTATTTTTAGATGAGAACCCGTATTAGAATGCCCGTAAATGATTTTTTGTAGTTCATACCCCTGGGTTGTTGTTATATAGCTTACACTTTCTTTTTGATAATTCTTTAATTTGCTCAACTGGCTTTGCGTTGCATCACCATAGGTATGTAGCGTATAATTGGAGGTGTTTTTTGTTTCAATCAGTTTTACATTTTCCCTAAACTTATCTAAAGGGCCATCCAAAGGGCATGTTAATACAAAAACAGCGCCCTGGCGCTCCGTTGGCTCCCAGTTTGCAGGATAGTTAATAGAAATGCCATGCTGGGCATCTTCAAATTTATTGCTAAGTTGCTGGGCGTATACAGAAGCCCCGGCTATAACCCACAACAATAGCAGGACTATTCGTTTCATAAAGGGTGTTTTTTAATTACAATTAAACCTTACTAAGTTAAGTAATTTCAATGGATTTCTATGCGCTAAATGCATACAAAAAAAATAGCAAAGTAAGGGTTATTTTACCCAACGCAATAATAATACCAAAAACAAACCTCGGTTTTACTTTTTAAGTAAATCTCTTATTTCGGTTAGCAATACTTCAGATGTGGTAGGGGCAGGAGGGGCTACTGGGGCTGCGGCTTCTTTCTTTTTTAGGGCATTAATTCCTTTTACCATCATAAAAATTACAAAAGCGACAATCAGAAAATCTAACATGTTCTGAATAAAGTTTCCGTAAGCTACTACCGGGGCTCCCGCTGTTTTTGCCAGTTCCAGCGTAGTATAATGGTTGCCGTCCAGCGAAACGAAAAGCTCAGAAAAGTTTACATTGTTCAGAACCTTCCCAAGAGGGGGCATGATTATGTCATTCACTAAAGAAGAGACAATCTTGCCAAAAGCTGCGCCAATGATAACGCCTACAGCAAGGTCTATCACATTTCCTTTTACTGCAAACTCCTTAAATTCTTTAATAATACCCATAAAACCCTGATTGTTAAAAGTTACTAATTCTTATTTTAGTAATTTGACTATTAATAAGATACAACATAGTTAACAAATAATTTCAAAATATCCAAAATAGCCGGGGCTACTAAACTTTTTTATAAATTAGGAATCTTACTTCCAGCATATCCGTACTTTAGTCAATAAACTAACCAATTAATATGATTCGTTTTACAAAGATTCTTTTATTAACAGCATTAGCAGGCCTTACGGGTTGCGCTATGTCCAATACCTATGTGCATGTTACCCAAAAACCTGTTGTTACTTTACCAGAACATGTAAAAAGAATAGCCATAGTAGACCGGACAGGGGTTGCCAAAAGGGACAAGCTTAAAAATGCGTTGGAAGGCATGATTAGCGGCGAACGCCTGGGGCAGGACAGGCAGGGGGAGCAGGCAGTAGTAAGTGGGCTTGCCAGCATACTACAATCTTCGCCGGAGGTGCAGCCACACCTAACAAATCTGCGACTAATAGGTTCTGGCAAACCCAATACCTTTCCTTTTCCGTTGGACTCTATTTTTGTGCGAAACATTTGCCGCGATTTTAACGCCGATGCGGTGGCTTCGTTGGAAGCGTTCGACTCCAATAGTTCCAGCCGCTGGGTTACTATCAAATTCGGTTTTCGGCTTTATGACGGCAACTCTAAAACCATGTTGGATAACTACTACGATGTATATACTGTAAGGCGCCGCCATATCTATTCGTACAACTACAACTACCGCAACCAGAACTACGCCATTATTGCCCATGCCGGTTTTGACGCAGGCATTAACTATGGCAGAAGAATATCTACTACCCAGATGGAAGTTGCCAGAAAGTATTTTAGAACAGGCAACGACCAGATGAAGGCAGCGGGGCGCAAGGCCCACCTGGGGAACTGGCAAGAGGCAGCAGAAACCTGGCAGCAGATAGTACAAAACGGAGATAGGAAGAATGCAGGAAGGGCGGCCTATAACCTGGCGTTGGCAAGCGAGATGCAAGGCGACTTACCACAAGCGCAGGTATGGATTAGCAAAGCTTACGGCGATTATAATAATCAGCAGGCCAGAACTTACGGAGAAATCATTAACGACCGGTTAATGCACATGAAGGGTAGCGGGGTGAAGTAGTAGTTATTATTATAAATATCATTAATAGGTGTATTAAAATGTTTTTTATGGCAGTATCTAAATCTATATTCTTTTTTATTATAGCAGGACTTTGTGAAATAGGCGGCGGTTATCTGGTATGGCTATGGATAAAAGAAGGTAAGCCGTTTTACTACGGCATTTCAGGAGGATTAATACTTGCTCTTTATGGAGTAGTTGCTACCTTACAACCGGGCGCTTTTGCCAGAGCGTATGCTGCATATGGCGGTATATTTATTGCTATGGCTCTTATATGGGCATATTTAATAGATGGGTTTAAACCAGATAAGTTTGATGTACTAGGGGCATTGATTGCCTTGCTGGGAGTGGGGATAATATTATATGCCCCAAGAAATTAATTGAATCTACTGAACATTATAAAATATTTGCATCTATACTACTTGCTTATTGAAACGTTCGAGCTAATTCCTCCTCATTCTTCAACGAACACTCCCAAAGCCTTACCACTTTCCAGCCTTTATCAGTAAGGGTTTTAGTTACTAGTATATCGCGTTGCTTGTTGCGTTCTATTTTTTTCTGCCAGTACTCTTTGTTGTCCTTGGGTTTGGTGTTGCGGCAATCGTGGCCATGCCAAAAGCAACCGTCTACAAAAATGGCTGTCTTTGTTTTCGGGAACACAAAATCCGGTTTGCCGAATAACTGGTAGTTCCTTCGCCAGCCTGTTATTTTGTTGTCCTTAAAAAAACGAATCAGCTTTAGTTCTGTAGATTTATTGGCGCGGCTCTTCACCTTGCTCATTATCTGGCTCCGTTGCTCTTTGGTAAAGGTATCAGCCATTGCTAGTTACTTCATAGTCTTTTAATACCGAAGCTTTATCCATAGTAGTGGATACATAAGGCAGTAGTTTTAAAATAGCTGCCTTTACCAGATTTACCGGAACTGCATTCCCTGCCTGCTTCCTGGCCTGCATCTCGTTCTTAATAATCTTGTAGGTATCAGGGAAACCTTGCAAGCGGAACATCTCCCTTGGGGTTAAACGCCTCTCGCCATTCACCAAAAGGTAGTTGTAAGAGGCCCCGGCGCGCAAGGCGCAAGAGTATGGGTAGGAACAAATATTGCCCGATTTATTCTCGTGCCATATAGATAGCTTGTAGGCAGATTTATGAGCTTCTTTACGTTTATTTTTAATGTACTCGGAAGCATAATATTTTTTATCCACCTTCTTTTCTAACAGTTTGCTAAGGGGCTTAAAAGGCCTTACAGGCAAAGGGAACGAGAACGCAATGGGTTCTCTGTGGCCTACAAGTAGTACCCGCTCTCTTTTTTGCGGAAGCCCATAATCCAATGCATTTAAAACTGCATACTGTACGTGGTAACCTATGTCTTGCAGTGTTTTTACTATTACTTTTAAGGTCTTTCCCTCGTTGTGCCCTACTAACTGCTTCACATTTTCCAAAATAAACGCCTTAGTTTTTTTTTCTTTTAAAATGCTTGCAATATGGAAAAAGATTGTTCCCCTGGTGTCTTCAAACCCCTTCATTTGTCCAATGATGCTAAAAGGCTGGCATGGAAAGCCTGCGAATAATACATCGTGGTTGGGTATTTGTCTGGGGCTAATTTTAGTAAAATCTCCGGTGGGCCTATGTCCAAAGTTATTTTCATAACTGTCCTGGCAAAAGGGATCAATATCTGAAGAAAAAACACATTCGGGAATAAGATTATTTTCTGTACAAGCCTCGTCCATAGCCACCCTAAAACCGCCAATTCCACAGCATAAGTCTATAAATCTTATTTTCTCCATTCCTTACTTTTGAACTTAACTATTTATTAAATTTAAATTATTACCGTTAACTTTCATACTAATATGCTACCAAAATTAACTATGAGATATCTTTTTATCACCCTTATACTTTCCCTATTCTCCTGCCAGCAAAAGCCAGAACCAGTAAAAGTTCAGCCTAATTTGCTTTTTCGCACCGAATTGTTTTTTGGCCTGCCTAAGCCCGAGGACAGTGTTACTACTAGCTGGGAGGCCTTTGCTGATAGCGTAATAACCCCCTTTTTTCCGGATGGCTATACAGTATCCGATGCAGAGGGCAGGTGGCGGAGTAGCGACTCTGCTAAAACTGTAAAAGAGCAGTCTAAGGTAGTAACCATTATCCATAGCTACGACGATCATAAATCCGCCGCTATTGATAGTATAATAGAACGCTATAAAACCTTATTCAAACAACAGTCGGTATTAAGGGCGGATGGCATGGTAACTAGTAATTTGGGAGAAACCCAATAACTATTTCTTCTTTTTGGCCAGGTATTCTTTCCAGGGTTTCCAATAGTACTGGTTCCAGCCGTCTTTTATATCTTTGGCATGTTCTTCTGGTATGTTGGCATGCACCATTGTTAATAGGGTATCGTCCTCTTGTTTTTCGAACAGGAGAATAAAGGTAGAGTCAAGATCGCTCTTTTTCCAGTCCGACCCTTTCCAAGATTGTACAATAAGTTTGTTTTTAACCAGCTGAAGGTTTTTACCATTAATGTATCCGTCGTGTGCAGAATAAGCCGTTCCTTCTTCGTCGGATATTTTGGCCTCGGCGCTCGTTATTTCGGTATGCAATTTGGCATCCATGTATAACTTATATAGAACCTGCGGAGTAGTCTGTTTAAATAAGACTGTTTGTGTGATAGTTTTTACCATAGAAGTATTTTTTATTAAAGACGAACTAACCTGTAAAAATTGGACAAAAAAAATTTATAAAATCTATAAATGTGCTACATTTCTATGAACTCACCACTATTTTCTTCTGAACCAGTTACTTACGTACATATAATTTGATAGGATTGTCTGTTTGTAATATGCTCATTTTTAAATAATTATGATTTAGGTTTCTGAATATATCAGTGTTGTGCCAATTGGCACATTTATCCATTTTACAAAAACCTTAAATATATAAACAGGTAAATTAATATGGGCGATTTTGTGCTACTTAAAAAACTACTACTTGAGGGTAAATATTACCTGGCAATCTGCATGGCAGCATTTTGTCATTGATATGGCATTGTTTTGGCATTGTTATGTCATTGTTATGTCATTGTTTTGTCATTGTTTTTTGAAACGGCTATGTATGTTTTTTGCTGGTTTTGAATGGGGCTGTGCCAGTTGGCATAAGCGCCTACTATTGGATCAGGTGTGACCGATGATAAAAAAATAGTATTGAAGTTTAGAGAAAGGCCTGTTTATGCCCCTTAGTTTAGCGTAGTATTCTTTTTATATTATTTGCTCGTATTCAATTACTTGCTGGCTTTTAGTCAATAATCGACAAATAAATATTTGCAATTTATCCACATTTTTTATCCTTTTTTAAAGATCTGTCGTATATTCCTTCTACCAACGCATTATTCGTAAAGATGGAGTAAGGGTTTTTTATGATGAACAAACTATTGTATAAACAAAAAAACTACTAAACCAAATTCGCTATGGCCGTTTTATGTTCAATGGGATTTGATTCCGGATTGTTTACTCTGTTTGTGCTTACCGCCTGGTTGTACCGTTTGTTTTTTGAACCCAGAAAGAAGTAAAGGTGTTTCAAAAACTCTATTACTATAAGACGATAGCGCCATTGCGATGCGCATCAGCTTGGGTGTTTAGTTAGGCCCGCTTTATTATCCCCAAACTAGTATAAGAAGAAAATTTAGGGAAGATGGGCTTAAAATCGGTTACCAGTTTGCGGTTTACCAGTAGTTCGCTTAACACCGTGCGGTAGTCGGTAGTAACTGCAAGGTCAACGCCGTTGTCTAGTTGCCCGTTTGCCAGGCCGGGCCATGTACCGTATAGTTTGCCGCCGTTTACATTGCCTCCCAAAACCATCATTACGCCGCCGTGCCCGTGGTCCGTTCCACCATTTTTGTTTGCCCGTAGCCTGCGCCCAAACTCGGACATCATTACTATAGTAACATTTTTGTGGTAGGCGTTAATATCGTTGTAAAAGGCTTGCAGGTTGCGGGACAACGCTTCCGTCCATTTAGGGAACTTCCAGTCCTGCCCGTCGTGCATATCCCAGCCGTCAAAATCGATAGTAGCCACTTTTACCCCTACTTCCATTTTTATCAACTGCGCAAGGGTTTTAAACGATCTGGAAAGATCATCGCCCGGCCACTCTGTAAAATAATTGGCTGAAGAGTGGGGCGTATAACTTTCTAAATTCATGCCTTCCTTCATAGCCGCTTTTATGTATTCTATGTTACGCAAGGCGCTAGAGCCGGAGCGGTGCACCAGCGAGTTGCCATTGGAATACATATCCGCTAAAATGGAGAGCATGGCTGGGTTTATCTCCAGCTTCATGTCTTTCATTTCTTTTAGGTTTACCTGCTCCATAGTACCAAGCAGGGAAGAGGGGACGTTTGTTCCCAACGCATAAGCAGGCACAATATCGCCAGAGTGGAAGGACTGTATGTAGCGCGACAACCATCCCTGGCCAATGTTTTTATCGCCGCCGCTGCCCAGTTCCATTAAGTCCTGCGCTTCGAAATGGCTACGCGTGCCGTTGGTAATACCCGCGGCATGTATAAAGGCCAGCGACTTGTTGTCGTACAGTTCTTTTAAGCCTTCCGCCATAGGGTGCAAACGAAAATCGTAATTGGCGGCTTCCTGATTTATCTTTAAGGATTGTTCGGTTAACGCCACTTTACCGCCGCGTACGTCGCGGTAATTGCTATCGTCTACCGGAGCCAGAAAATTAAGTCCGTCCATGCCGCCGCGCAAAAATAGTACTACTACTATCTCGCGGTAATCGTTTTCGTCAAAGAAAAAATTAGAGCCTATACTGTTAGCAAGCATAAACTCAGCGCAGCCTTTTAGTAGTGATCTTCTGTCCATAGCTATCTGTATTGAAAATCGGGTGTTGCAATTAAAAACTGAACTAGCGCTGTTAGTTTCCCTTCCAATTCTGCCTGTTCGGGGATGGTTTTAGGGGATTTTTTATCGGATAGTACAGCTACTACCTGTTCTCTGTGTTTATCGGGTAGCTTTGCGCCTATTACTTTCTCCGACCAGTAATCTACTATCTCATCGTAGTTTTTGGAGGAAGGCGTTTTACCTGGCAGGTCGAAGGCAAAAACGCCAAACTGCTTCCAGTACATAATAGTACCCGTCATTCGCCAGCGGGTAAGCATAGCCCCTGGCCCCATCCAGTAAGTATCTTTATCGGGATGGCCTGTAGGGGCGGGCCACATAAAGGGTTTGTAGCCCATGTTCATGGCCTGCCATTGCAACATCATGTTTGGGGTAAATTCGGCCTCTGTAGCGCGGGCAATAGATACCACAAATTCGTAAGGACGCTTTACTTTTAACACCTGCTGCGCTTTAAATTCTTCGGACTCAAAAATGGCTTGCAGCGTCTTTTTTATCTGGTCAGGGGCGCTGAGGTTCTCCATCCATACGGTCTGTGCCTTTGTTAACAATGATTCGGGATAGCCTTCTCCCATGAAACGAACCAGGAATTTTTTGCAAATTGTTTTGGCTGTTCCGGGGTGGGCCGCAAGCAGGTCTAGTACTTTTTTACCATCGTACAGCGGCGGCATGTTTGATTTTATTTCATGGCCCAGTATCCGTTTCTGGTAGTTATCGTGCCAGCCTTCGAAGTAGTAGAATTCCCCTGTATCAGGAAAGTTTTCTTTTTCGGCCGACCTCCAGAAAGGCGAGCCGTCTGCCACCGTCCAGCCGGTAAAGGCGCGGGCAGCCTCGTACACGTCCTCGTCTATATATCCGGCAGGTTTTCCTTCCAGGGCCCCAGGCACATCGCGCCACTGGTCGTATAAGGCATTGTAGTAGTGTTCCTGCCCCAGGGTATGCAGTTCAAAAAGCTCTCTGGCGTAGTTTTCGTTAGCCGGGCTTGCCTGGCTAGCCCTGTTGTTTAAATAGTAAAGCATGGCAGGGCTTTGGGCCACGCCTTCCAGAAATGTGCGAAAATTGCCAAAAACGTTTTTGCGTATCACGTCCCTATCATAGGCGGGTATAGTGAACCCAATGGACATATCGCCGTTTACTGTTATGTTAAAGTGGTCGTGCCAGAACTCTACCATCATTTCTCTTAGCTGCCAGGGACTGTAAACAGCCCTTATCCAATTGGCGCTTTGTACCTCAACAGCAGGGCGTATCCACTCAAACCAACCCCTGTCTTTTATTTTTTCAAACGCTTTGCGGCAATAGCCGAGGTCTTTATCCAGGTAAGTGATGTTGCGCCATTCGTTTACTTTATAATCAAGATATTCGTATTTAATATCCACCTTTAGTTCCGCAATACGCCTCTGCGTTTCTTTATCGTCCTCTAAAGGTGCATTTAGTTGTTCTTGTATGTAGGCTGTAAAGCCTCCTTTTTTCACCTTTTGCAAGTCTTTTTTCTTGGGCCAGTAGGTTACTTTGCTCAAAAGGTTCCATTCCTGACTTTTATTTGGGAGAGGTATATCTTCTTTAGGCTCTTCTGCCGGATGGGCATTTAATAAGACGGGCGGCAATAGGAGGGGCAAGGTAAGGCCGGAGCCTGCCTGGATAAATTTTCTGCGGTTAATCATGGCGATAGTACGTTTTCTAATTTACCGAAATTTTAGGGAATATCTTTACAACGTTAAAAGTAGCTAAAGGAGCGCAAAATCGCTTTGCAAAAAGCTAAAAAGGCTTTGCAGAAAATGCAAAATCAGATTTGGCAAAAAAACTGTGTGATTATAATGACTCTGAAAACGAAAAGAGCCTTCCGTTAAGAAGGCTCTTTTAACTACTATAACTAAGAACTAAACTTTTACCATTTTATAATCTTGTAGAACCCACCGCCTACGTTTAATACATATTGCCCACTGTTAAGCGCATGTACGTCTACCTGGTTGCCAGTTCCTTCTGCTACCGGTTGGCCAAGAAGGTTAAGCAATTGCCATGCCCCCCCGCTACCGGATATATTAAGCACATCGCTTACCGGGTTAGGGAAAATAGTTAGGGGAGCAGCTCCGCCACTTGCCGTAGTAATGCCTGTAACCGCCACAGGAGCTAATTCAATATCAATATAGTTGATGTTGAAGCCAGCGGTAACGATAAGTAGTTCCAATAAAGTATCTTGTGGAGTAAGGAACACGGAATCGGGGGCAGTAACTGTTGTCCAGCCAGTTTGCCAGCCGCCTGTGTTTGGTATGTTTATAGTTCCCGAAATATTTGCCCCGTTTGTGCCGTATATGGTGTTGCCTGTATTTGTTCCGTTTAATAGCAATTGTAATTGTCCGCCTCCCAGGTCCGAAGCTACGCGGAAGCCCAAAGTATAGTAGGCGCTATCTTTAACGCTTATGGTATATTGCAGCCATTCGCCGCTGGCCAGGTAACCTACATCGTAACCGCCGCCTGCATCGGAGGTGGTTTCTACGCCAATTCCATCAAAACGAAATACTCCCCCTCCGGCGCTTGGGCTAGGTGTGTAATACGCTATGTTTGGTTCATTTTCAACATCGTAATCTTCTGCCTGCACCTTGCCGGGAATTGGAATGGGATGGCCCAGGAAAGGCTCTCTTAGGCAAAGTAGCTTAAAGGTATCCACTGCGGCAGCGCCGCAACCAGGATAAGAAACCTTTACTACATAATAACTGTTACAAGTATCGAATATTTTTAAAGAATAGCTGGTATCATTAGGCAACAGCGTTCCATTTTGATACCACTGGTAGGTATATGGTAAATAGGAACTATCGGCCACTAAGGTAACGCTATCTGTTACTACTTTGTTTGGCCCCAGATTTATAGGCAATAACCCGGTTTGTATGGTAACGCTATCCGTCATTACGCAGGCGTTACTGTCTGCTACGGTTACTACAATTTTATAACTTCCAGCTGTTTTTACTACTAAAGCCGAATCTGTAGCGCCTGCAATAAGGGTGTCGTTCCTATACCACGCAATAGTTACGCCGGAAGTATCTATTCCGGAAGGTATTATTACAGAGTCCATCCCGCATATAGACTGTGTAAGACCCAGGTAAGGGGCAGCGCAATAGATGTTGGCAGGCTGGTTATCATTTCTTTTTTGGTATAGCGTGTCTTTTACAAAGCCGCCCATATCGCCGGGGTTAGTTTTAAGCGTCCAGTTGGGCTGGAACATGGCGGGTTGCCAATTGTTATCGGCGCACCAGGCCGTCCAGCTTATGCCAAGACTATCTGCCCAACGCATAATAGGTTCCCCATAAGCGGATTTTGAACCGTCTAATACTGTGTTGGTTGTCAGGGTGCTGTCCCACCCCCACTCTGTCATTACAATAGGGTTCTTTTTCAGCGCAGTTTCTACATTAGTTACTATGCTGGTATATTTGCCATTTACAATAAATTGCGAGGGGTATATATGCGCCACATATACAATGTTTCCGCCGGTGAAAGGACTGGTGGCAGAACCCTGCATCTGTTGGTCCCATTGAGGGCTTCCGGCAAAGATTAGGTTATGTGGGGCATATTCACGCACTACATTTATTAGGGTTTGCATATAGGGCTTAAATACTGCCCAAGTCATAGTAGCGGAGTTTTCGTTAAACAATTCAAAAATTACATTAGGGTAGTTTCTAAACTTTGGAGCCATAAATGTCCATAGGTTCTCAGAATAGGCCATGTCGGAAGCAATATCATCAACATAATGATTGTCCAGAATTACATAGACCCCTTTTGCTGTGGCAGAGTCTACAGCCGGTTTAAGGGTTCCGGTGTAATAGGTTTCAAAATTGGTAATTCCGGGATCTATGGTGAAACGGATTATTTTTGGATACCAGCCCGGAGAATGGGAGGCAGGATCGTTTTTATTGGTGATTTTATCAATAAGCGCATTGATAGAAAGTGGGTCGGCTTTCTGTGCTGCCTCAGTAGCTAAGTCTTTAATATCTAACCCGCGAAGTATTACTACATTTCCGGCAGGGTCTAGTATTTTGTTTCCTTTTACATGCAGCCAAGGCGTTTGCGCATGAAGCATAAAGCCTGTGAGCAGCGTTAATAATAGTAATAAATAATGTTTTGGTGATTTCATTTGATTAAACGGAGCTAAGAATAAATTGCACTTAATTTATTAAAGTTATCGCTTATTTGGTGTTTCACCAAGTTTTAAGGGGGGTAATATTTTACTTAGTAAAAATTTTTTAACCTGGCAAGGACTGGCGTTTGTTGTTTTTTACTACCGCTATTCATTTACTTATAAGCTTGGTTTACAGTGTTTAAGCTGAATTATTCTTATCATTTATTATTTCCAGGAAAAAAAATCGGGAACATTTAAACATCGCTGCGTCTTCCTTAAAAACAAATTAAACATTTTTATATAAACCTATGAAAAAGACTATTTATTCATTAAGCGTAATTGCAGCTTTTCTTGTTGTAAATCTTTCTTCCTGCAAAAAAAAGGATACCCCCGCGCCAATTCCTTCTTCTTATACTGTATCATTACAGCCAGGAGCCGAAGGCTTAGACGCTGTAGTTAATGCCCTTAACCCAACGACAAATTATGGCAATACAGCGTTTGAAGCTATTGAAGCCTGGACACAAGGCGGTAGTAACAGAATACAGAGATCTTTGATTGATTTTGATTATTCTACGATTCCTGCAGGAGCTACTATTACTAGCGCTAAACTTACCTTATATGCAGACACTACTTACAATTATTCTGCAGGCTCGGTGCCTCCTGGCCACTCTCAGCTTTCCGGTTCTAATGCCTGGCAACTAAGCAGAGTTACTTCTGCCTGGAACGAGCAAACTGTCACATGGAACACAATGCCTACTATAGACGCTGCAACAACCTTGTCTCTTCCTGCAAGTACATCCGCAAGCGAGTCATATACTATTGACGTAACTACTTTTGTGAAAGCGGAGGTTGCTAACCCTACTACTTATTATGGTTTTCTTATGAACCTAGTTACCGAAACCCCTTATCGTTCGGTTTATTTTTATTCTTCAGATGATAGCCACACTGCGCTGCATCCTACCATGGTAATAGAATATACCAAATAAAAGAGGTTTTAATTTTCTTATGTATAGAAGGATCAGCTCTAACAGAGCTGATCCTTTTTTTATCTGGATTTTAATAGATTAGAAGTTTTTAATTGTATTTTTTATACTTTTGATGCTTTATTAAAAAAATGCTGCAAATACATAATGTTGTTTATTACTACATGAAAAAGAGCTTCTTGTTTGTTATTCCTTTTGTAATTGTTTTTTTTGCTTGTTCCAAGGCGCGATGCCCTAAGCCTGCTTCAGATAATACGCCGCAAGCTTATACTATAACCTTGCAACCCGGGGCCGAAGGTAAAGACGCTGTAGTTAATACCTTTAACCCCACGACAAATTATGGCAATACAGTGTTTGAAGCTATTGAAGCCTGGACACAAGGGGGTAGTAATAGAATACAGAGATCTTTGATTGATTTTGATTATTCTACAATTCCTGCGGGAGCTACTATTACTAGCGCTAAGCTGACCTTATATGCAGACACTACTTACAATTATTCTGCAGGTTCGGTGCCTCCTGGCCATTCTCAGCTTTCCGGTTCTAATGCCTGGAACCTTGCCAGAGTTACTTCTGCCTGGGACGAACAAACTGTAACCTGGAACACTATGCCCAGTATAGACGCTAAATCTTATCTATCGTTACCCGCAAGTACGTCTGCAAGTGAATCTTATAGTATTGATGTAACAACTTTTGTAAAAGATGAGATTGCTAATCCTACTATTTACTATGGTTTTCTTTTATATCTTGTTACCGAAATTCCTTACCGAGCTGTATATTTCTATTCTTCTGATGGCAGTTATGCGGCGCTACATCCTGTATTGGCAATAGAATATACCAAATAAGATTATTAAATAAAGAAAACTCTATTAATTATTGAGTAGATAATTTATATACTAACCCAACTCGTATTCCCAAAAAATTTCGTTGTTCGGTATAGTATTCATTCCAGCTTATTACATTTCTCAAATTTGCAGTGTAAATAGGTTCGGTTGAAAAATAGATTCTATCAGAGGCTCTGTAAAGAAGTTTAATACCCGCTACCAGATTGTATGAAAAATCCATTAGCCTTTGTTTGTTATTAATATCGACGACGGTTGTGTCATTAGACTCAGAAATAGTTTTTCCTGACGACGACAAATGATATCCCACTGATACGCCGGCTTCCGGTATAATTATAAATCTGCCTTTTTGTAATTTATAACCTGTAGTAACTATTATATTTCCATAATTATAGCTATTTATCAACGAATAATTCTGGTCGTTAATCTGGTTTTTAAAATTCTCTCTAATAGTAATATATTCAGCTCCTGCGGAAAGGTATAAATGCTTTTTCATGTAAATATAGTTTGAACCGACAGAGTAGCTTAAGGCCGGAGATATAGAATTTTTCAGGTTTGCAAAATAAGTTTCGCAACTTGGGCAAATATTGTAGTAACTGTAAAAATTGTAAAGCGCAGAGAAATAAAGTTCTAAATAACTTCCGTTTGTTTGTTCTTCATTCTTCTCATTTTTTTTATTAACATATACTGTTTCTCGTATTACTAAAGGGTCTTTGTCAATAAAAACAGTATCTACATTGTCTTCCTGTTTTTCAGTGGAAGGATTTGTTTGAGCTGTTGTATTATGGTAGGCGAGTAGTAAAAGGTAAAAAAATGCAACCTTATAATTCATGTTATTTTTTTCTTCTTTTTTTTGTTTTGGCTTTGGCGTCTAATGTGTCGTAAACCCGCACGGTATCTTGGCGAGTTATATATACTATTTTTTTGGTTTTGGATTTTTGTATTGCGGAACTGTCTACATTTTTAATAAGGGGTGAAGCGCTGTTATTGTTATCTGTAACAGAATTTGTAGGCACATTATTATCAATTTTATTTGCAGTGTCTTGGCTTAATATAATGTTGTTTTTTGACGAGGTATTAGTAGGAAGCTTCTGCTGGTATGCCATGTCTTTATAATTACCAGCAGGTTTTTGAGTTTCATTTTTGTTATTTTCTATTGTACTAGGTTTAATTGTATTGTGGTCAAGCGAGTCCTTTAGCGGGGCTGTTACTTGTTCTTTAATAACCGTTTTACCTGTCTTTTCTTTAAAAAAGAAATAGTCAACAAAGACTATGGAGCTAAACACAAAAGAAGTAAGGAATAATAAGCAGTAATAGATATTAAAATTAGACACAGAGAAGCGGAAAAAGTTATTCCCTTTCACTTTTATTTCCGTGGCAAGCCATTCTTCTTCAGAGATCTCAGCCTTGTAATTCTGAAGCCCCGTTTTAAACAGATTGCCTATATCTTTACCTTCCTTGTTCATTAGCTTTTTTTCATCAATACTTTGTTAGAGTGTTGTTGTTCCTGTAAATCTTCAAGATGTTGTTTAAGCATTTTACGTGCCCGGAACAATCTTGTTCGCGAAGTTTTCTCGTCAATGGACAGAATAGTAGCAATATCTTTATGCGAATGATTTTCTAAATAAAAAAGATTGAATACATACCTAAACTCTATGGGTAATAAACCAAGGCAATTCATTAGATCTTCCTGTGTAAAACTATATAATTCCAGCCCGCTTTCTTCATCTTCAGCAAAATTGTCTTTTATAGTAGTAATATCTTCAAAGTAGTGTTTACTGTTTTTTCTGTAATAAGATATAGCTGTGTTTACTATGATCTTTTTTATCCAGCCTTCTATACTTCCACTACCAGAATAAGAACTTATATTAGAAAATACTTTGATAAAACCTTCCTGCAAAATATCCTTAGCATCTTCTGTACTATTGGTGTATCTTATACATAAGCCTTTCATTACCGGAGCATATTTGTAGTAAAGCGCTTTTTGAGCAGCGGGATTATATTTTTTGCATTCTTTTATAAGATCTGCATCAGTTAACATTATAGGCTAAATAGAATTTGTTGGTTTTTACAAAGTTATAATATTATCTTATTATTATATTTTTTTTATTGTTTTTTTGAGAAGTGTTGAGTAATTATAGTAATATTTATTTTTTCAATATTCTAAAAAATTATTAACCTTTGTTATTCAGGCTGTTATTTATGCCTTGCATGTTTTAGCATCTGCTTGTCTTACTACCTACCTTCTTTTTTCCCGATATAACTTTCGCTTACTGCAAAGTCATCGAAATCAGCATAAGTATCAATAGGAGTAGCCCAGGTATTATCATTTCCGCCAAAAAAGGTAGAGAAAAATATTCCATCAATCTTTAAAACAGTGGTTGTTCTAAATAGTAATTCTTTTTGCTCTAATACCAGTTCTCCGTCTATCCATACTCTTACTATACCGTTACTACTTCCAGGGTTATTAAGTGCAAGTTGGTGTTCTACCAATTGCCAGGTTCCGCGTTTAAATTGCCAGTTGTCCCTACCAAGTGATGTACCCCATTGCTGGCTGTCTGGCATATAGGCATATAGTTCTCCGCTTCCGGTAGCCCGCCACATAAAACGGGTAGAAAATCCGTCGGTACCATTAGGGATATGGCCTCCGCTGTTGGCAGTTCCACCACATAAACCGGGTAGTTTGCCCCCTTTCACAAAATCAAAACGCTTGTCGAACCGCACATAGTAACGCAGGCGCAGGGAATCGTGTAGCCCAATATCCGAGATAAACTGAGCCCCGCCCCAGGGAGCGCTTTCTTTTTTAACTCCATTGGGGCTATATGAACTGCGAGGGTATTTTACTCTTAAAAATTTATTGCCATTTTCTTCTACAACAGACGTATTTTCCATACCCCACTTTTTGTCGTCCCTTATTTTCCACCCATCCGTCCACGCAGGGCTATCGAAGCTGTCCTGCCAAAGCATGCCACCGTTGTTTTTAAAAGAAAAAACAATAGCTAGCAATAAAAAAGCAAGGGAGAATTCTAGTTTACGCATTACATTTTACCCAAGATAAAGCTGGATAATTATATCCCGAATTGCCTGAAATGGTGGTCGAGATGTTTGTAGTTTATCCTGCCCCATTCCTGCGGTGTTAGCTTTCCTAGAAAGGGGTGTTGCTGTGCCTTTACTCCCTTTTCTCCGGCATGGATGAGTCTATGAAATGCTTCTATAAAATTCCGTTTCTCTTTTGCAAAGTCAAAATCATTGTGACTGGTTACCTTTATCTCTAGTGTTGTAGGAGCATTTTTGCTTAAGGGCTTCTCGCCAAGGATAGAATTTTTAAACAATCTTCCTATAAACCTCATCGGGCTGGGGGTTCCCTTTATCTCTTCGCTATGAAGTTTTAGAGCTTTGGCGCAGTGGGCCAGCATTTGTGCCGCATTCATAGTTCCCCACACGTTTTTTGTGTCGCCGGTTAATTTTTCAAGGCGGCGAAGCAGATCCTGCTGGTCAGCATGATTAAAAATGTTTTCCATTTTTTTTTCTCTAATTAACGAAAAAAATCTAAAGTAAATATTAACAGTTTTTATTCTAAAAATTTAAAATGCCTCCCCTATGGCAAAATACAATAACCCCTGCCCCCGGTTGTCTATGCCATAGTCTCCGCGCAGGTTTACGTTATGTTTTTTACTAACCCTAAACCGAAGCCCGCCGCCGTAAGAGGCTTTGGTATTATAAAAATTAAAATCACCCACCCTGGGAGCCACTTCCCCCACCCCTGCAAAAACAACAAAACCAAACCTCTTTGTTAGCTGCCTCCTATATTCTGCCTGGGCGGCGGCAAGGTCTTTATCGCGGAAGCGTCCCGTATAGTAACCGCGCATAATCATATTACCTCCCATAAGACCCAGTTCGTTAAATGGAACATTACCAGGTGTAAGCTGCGAATAAAACTGGAAGGCCAACACATTTTTTCTTGTTTTGGGGAACAAGGTTATAAATTTGCGCGCGTCAATAAGAGTGCGCATAAAATTATAGTTTCCTCCGAAGGCGTATCCATGGAAGGTTTGTGAAATGGAAATGTTAAGGCCCTTAGAGGTAGTAATTACATTATTTCTACTGTCATACGTGGTGGCAACCGTAAGGCCAGAAGCTATGTATCCGTTATAGCCGGGTGGTTTAGTTTCTTCCAGAATACCGCCTGATCCGCCTGTAACGTTCCACATGCGGTAGTAACGAAAGCCCAATCCTGCGTACATAAATCTTCTGAGTTTATAAAAAGCAGTATGATCGTTTGTGATAATATCGTAAGATATTAATTGCTGATTTTGCGTTTGGGTATTATTACCGACGCCATAATAGTATATTGGATATAAGCTAAAGCCAAAAGTTCCTTTAAAAAGAAACCTTTCCCTTTTTGTGAAAATGGTATAATTGGGTTGCGTTATTGTCTGGTGTTTTAGGGTGTAATAAAGAGAGCCCTGCACATTTGAAATGCGGGTAAGGGAATCATTATGACTGGGATGAAATAGCAGAAAGCCCCCGCCGCCAAATATACCGCTTTCCTCCGGCGCGTAAAGCACAACAGGGCAAAAGAATACCTTATATTTCTTTTTACCTAAGGCCTCTCTGTCCTCCTTTAAACTTAAAGAGTCTAACTGCTGGGCATACAAAAAGGACGAAAGAAAGAGTAGAACAATACAAAAAAAATAATACTTCATCTAGTTGTTATTCAGGTAATATCTTCACGTGGTTACAGAAATTGTTCTTTTATATTTTGTAAAATTATATACCCTGTTTTTATTGCCTGGTATGATTATATAACATAATTGGCATTAAATATAGCGATATACAACTTTATGAACTTAATCCCGTATTTAAACTATAATTGATTTTTAAAATATACTTATATGAACCCAATAGGAATAATATTTATAATGATTGCAGATTCTATTAGATTAATAGGAGGCATTATATTTGGAATTAACTATGAATTCTTTAATAGTGGCAGGGTAGATAATTTTAGACTTATGCCAGTAAGAATAAAAGGATAACCGAGGGGCAACCTTTGAGCTAAAGAAGCCGACAACTACTATTTTACTTAATGTATTCAACATCTTTAATATCTGCATACGGTATTATCCATACCTCATAAGAATCCTTCACAATCCATACCATTATTTCTTCACCCTTTGGCGAGGCGCCAGGAATTAATATATTGTTGGTAGTTTTACCCGCTGTATATATGCTTACTACTTCGCCCCATAGCTCTTTGCCAACGCTTATATAAGTGGGAGAATTTTCTATAAAAGTTATAGCTACCTCTTTTTTTATTTTTATAGTTTCAAATATTGGCTTCATAAATCCTTGCAAATTAGAAAACCGACAAAAAGTTTTACAGATTAAAAAACTTTGAAATAATATTAAAATAACTATCCGTTTATATTATTGGTTCGGAGTATTGTTACCATAGTATTTGATCGATAATTAATAAATTAAAAACGATCACATTACAAAATTTCTGCAATTCCTAAGTCATTTTATTACTATTCTGACTTAAAAAACTGATACAACCCAAATGTACTATACTATTAATAAGTAGTTATTATATAATTATTTAATTAAGTTACATCATTCACATATTTCCACGGAAAATAGCAGGGCTTTTTAAACTCCAAAAACCAAACTTATGAAAGGCTGGAGTCCAATTAAAATAAATACTAAAGCTCTTTAAAACATTACTTGATTTTACCTGTCAGCTTATTGAAGTTTACTTTGATAATTTTATCTTATAAAAGCTTAAGATTTAAATATAACAAATGCTGTAATAAAAAATGATGAAATAAAAAGCTATAAACTACCATCTTATATTAAAAAAATACAAAAAAATTAAAGATTCCAGAATGTTTCCAGAATTGCATAAGTATCTTACAATTGGTCAATAGAATTCTTTTCATAACGAAAAGAGCACAGAAACCCCTGCAAGGCAGGGGTTTTCTGTTTTTATACCCCCGAAAATAGCGCACTTGATAAAAAAATGGCCATAAATCAATAGCTCCATTTGTAACCTTCCAAAACAAGTTCCCGTATTTTTAATAATTCTTTTATATTCCTAATTAACCCTTATTAGTATGAGAATTTTTATAAAAATCCTATATCCGGCCGCCCTGGCAACCCTGGTTTTGGGCGGTTGCGGAAAAATATCTAAAGTTTATGTGCAAATGCTTGAACCTGGAAGTATTAATTTACCAGCCAATGTAAAAACAGTTGCATTGGTAGATCGTTCTTTATCCCCTAATCCTATGAAAAAACACTCAGCGGGCACGTTTACGGGGGAAGCCTTAATGCAGGATAGAGAAGGCGCTCATCAGGCATTAGCAGGGCTAGGCAGTGTTCTTAGCGCTTCGCAGAAGTTCCAGGCTAAAATGACAAATGCTGTGCTTATAGGCTCGCAGGAAAGCGGTGTTTTTCCTCAACCGCTGGATACAGCAACGCTAAACAAGATATGCAAGGATTATGAGGCAGATGCGGTAGCGGTACTAGAAGATTACAGCGAAGAATGCGTTATGACAACTTCTGAAAAACATATTAATGCAACTGTAGATAAAGTTGTTGTACCTGTAACACAATATTGTGCTGTGCAAACGGCTACCATAAAAATAGGCGTTAGGTTTTATGACAGAGTCAATAAAACAATTGACGATCAATATTTCTTTACCAGCAGCAAAAATTGGACTACAGACCCTTACAGCTCCTCTAAAATGGCCATGTCTAATGCGGTAAGAAGCCACTATGCCATAAACCAAGCCAGTTACAATGCTGGTGTAACTTATGGCAGAAGAATTGCTCCCAACTTAACTTCTGTTAAGCGTAAATACTTTAAGAATGGAAGCACTGAGATGGAGGAGGCCGGACGCAAGGCTGATGAAGGCGACTGGAAGAGCGCTACTGACTTATGGAAAAAAGTAATAGCTGAAACAAAGAATGCAGAACTGGCTGGAGAGGCTACCTATAACCTGGCGCTCGCCAGTGAAGTAAATGGCAACCTTGACCAAGCCGTATTATTGTGCGAGAAAGCCTATTCGGAATACAATCTGAAATTTGCAAAAAAGTATTCAGTAATTCTTAACCAGCGTTTATTGGGTGCGCAAAAGTTGAAATAGCAGAAGGTTGAGTAGTAATTAAATTTTATGTATTAATCTTTCTGAAATAGATAACACAGCGAATATTCTCCGTTTCCTTGTCGGGCCTTTCCCCATATAGATTGTGCACATAGAGTTCAAAACCTGATTCTTTGTAAAGGTCAATCAGGTTTTGAATTATAACAGAATTGATGGTGCTTTTTACCAAAACTAACCATTCGCCATGGGGGGGCGAAATGTGTAATATGGGTTTACCAAAGTCTTGCATGGATTTTTATATGGTTAAATATATTAAAAAAAAGGAAAAATATTCAATTTTCAAATTCATTTATGAATCATTCAAAAATGAGTTAGTCCCAATTTTATAAGCAATTACTTCTGAAGATCGAAGTTGATTCGGATGTGTGGCTTCGTTTTTTGCAATTCCTCTTTGTTTTTGTTAAACATCACAGTAATCTGGGCCCCTGGATCATTTAAAGGAATAACAAAATTTTCATGGTTTCGGATAACATAGCTTCTGCTTATTCCGTCTTTTTCAATAAGCACAACGCGCAGTTTCTCATTTGCCGGATTGTGCAGGTCGTCAATGTTAAATTTAATAGCGCTAAAATGTGGTTCTATCCCAAAGCGTTTTGTAATATCAACCTCTGTACAGTTAATATCTAATTCAAAAGAATCTTTCATAGCTGAAAAAAATTTAAGCCAAGATACTGCAATTCACATTATTTAAAAAAGGCCTTGATGAACTTTGCTTTTGTTTTTTTCTTTTAATACTTAAAAAGATAGTTTAGAGGCTGTTTATTAATTTTCCATCAACTTATATTTCTATTAACTTGTTTAGTGAGTTTCCGGCGGCGCTCTACAAGTTGTTCAAATAAAATTATTAATTAAATTAACAAATAAGCATAATTTGTGCTATCAAAAAAATTACTAGTTGGAGATAAAACTTACGTGCATAAAATTTACTCTCTGTTATTTCCCTGTTAATTTTCCTGTTATTTCCTGCTAATTTCCCTGTTCTTTTTTTAGGCCATGTAAGGTTTTTCATGTTTTGAAAATTGTGCCAACTGGCACTACCGGGCTATTCCCATCACTTCTTGACGCCGGAGAGGTTATAAACGCGTAAGCATACATTTTAGCATAGGAGAAAAAGTAGCATAACTATACTAACTTATCTTTAATAATTCGGTTCTCTCAAAAAATGCTAACTTTTAACACTCAATTTCTATTATATTTTTTTAAATTTAAATTCAACAATTCGCATCATGAAAATAGCCATAATAGGTACCGGAAATGTGGGCGCTGCCCTTGCCAAAGGGTGGGCAAAAGCGGGCCACGAAATACTATTAGGGGTAAGGGACGTCGCTAACTTTAAAGGCAAAGAACTGCTTACGCAAAAAAATATAGCTGCCCTACCTATTGCAGAGGCTGTAAAGTCTGCTGAAGTTGTGGTAGTAGCCACACCACCCGACATTGTAAGCCAACTGGCAAAATCAATTGGAGACGTAAAGGATAAGGTGATAATAGACGCAACCAACTCCGTACGTTCTGCCCCTGTGGGCTATGCAAACGCCTCTGAGGCGTTAAGGAGCCTAACCAATTGTGTTGACGTAGTAAAGTGTTTTAATAGTACGGGTTTTGAAAATATGGAAAACCCCATATACGACGGCAAAGGCATAGATATGTTTATGGCGGGGGACAGCGCTAAAGGCAAGCAAACCGCAAAGCAACTGGCGAAAGACCTGGGCTTTGCAGAGTGTTACGACTTTGGCGGCAACGATAAAATAGCGTTGCTGGAACAGTTTGCGCTTGCTTGGATAAACCTTGCTATAATGCAAAAGCAGGGTAGAGGGATAGCCTTTAAACTTGTGAGGCGATAAAAAAATAATAATTAAAGCCCGGCGAATGAGCGCGGGCTTTTTATTCTACTGGTAATTATTAGTTGTTGTTATACTTTTTGGTATGCGGGGTAGTCCGTATAGCCTTCGCTTCCTGAGCTAAATAGTAATTTGTCCTTTAGTTCATTATTTAGCGGCAAATCGTTCTGTAACCTTTCAACAAAATCGGGGTTAGTAATAAACGGCCTGCCAAAAGCAATAAGATCTGCCTTACCCGCTTCTATATCTTCCTCGGCTTTCTTCTTATCGTAATTACCATTAAGTATTAAAGCATGCTTAAATATGTTTCTTATTTTTGCTTTAAGGGGATTAGCTGCTTCTGGAGCCGCTCCAATATGTATATATGCTATACCAATTTTGTTCAGTTCTGTAGCCAGGTATTCGTAGGTGGCGTCTACCTCATCATAAGCGGGCATATCTCCGTTTACGCCGTAGGGTGAAAAGCGTATGCCTACCTTGTCTTCGCCTATGGCTTCTGCTATACCCGCCGCTATTTCTATAATAAAACGCGCCCTGTTCTCAATACTTCCCCCATAGTCGTCTGTCCGTTGGTTGGTGTGCGGGTTAAGCAGCTGTTCCAGCATGTAGCCGTTTGCCCCGTGCAGTTCAACGCCATTAACGCCTGCGGAGGTTACATTTTTTGCCGACTCTATAAATTCATATTTTGCCGCCCATAGTTCTTCTGCGCTCATTGCTTTGGGAACAATGTAATCCTTCAGGCCTTCTTTATCAGTAAATATCTGCCCTGCGGCTTTTATAGCAGATGGGGCCAGCAGTTGCGCCCCCGCTGGCAGGTTTAGCGGGTGCCCTATGCGTCCGGTATGCATAAGCTGAACAAATAGTTTGCCCCCTTTCTCATGCACCGCCTGTGCGACAAGTTTCCAACCTTGCGCCTGCGCTGCGTTGTAGGCGCCCGGTATGCGTTGGTAGCCCAGGCCATTAGGCGACGGCGAAGCGCCTTCGCTAATAATTAGCCCTGCGCCTGCGCGTTGCCCATAATATTGAGCCATAAGCTCATTGGGAGTATTATTAGTTACCGCCCTGGACCTGGTCATAGGGGCCATTACCACCCTGTTTTTAAGTTCCAGGTTCCCCAATCTGTTATGTTCAAAAAGTTTCATGCTTCTGTTTATTTTTGTTCAATAAATAGTTAACTTATAATTTTTATTAATATCCCGGCTCTGCCTCTGTAGCATAACGTTTAAAGAAATAAAGTACAGACAGGGCCACTATACCATGCATTATATTTAAAACAATTCCCATAGTAAGGGTTATGCCCTGTATGCCCGCAAATGGATTTATAAAAGTAAATACTAGTAACGGCAAGGCAATATAGGTAAACAGCTTATAGGGGTCGCCGGAAACAGTTCCAATAATAGCAAATACAAGGCCCGCTACAAGCGAAGGGGCTACAGAGGCTATTATTATGTGCTTTACTTCCAGGGTTTCTCTGTGCACCAGGATAGTTTGATCTATCCATCCTCTTTGCAGAAAGAAGTAAAATAATATACTATTTACAAATGCCGCTGCAAAACCTGCAAGCGGAGAAACCCATAGTAGTCTACTATATAATACTTTAATTAAATGGGCCGCCATAATTTATTTACCTAAACTATTGTTCTTACAACAGTTGTTTTAACAAATTTAAAAACAAATTTTTTTATCCTCTAAACTTATCTAATAGTTCGGAGAGCATTTCTGATTCTTCTTCGGTAAGATTACCAAACTTCTTACTCATATTTTTTAATGCGGGGTCTATTTCTTTTACCAGTTCTAGTCCGGCGATTGTAATTTTAATAAGCGCCTGCCTGCGGTTATACTCGTTTACCTGTCGTTCTATCAGTTCTTTCTTTACCAACCGGTCGCAAAGCCTTGTCAAATCAGGGCTGCGGTCTATCATTACTTCTTTTATATCCCCGGCGCAGATTGAATTTGGATAACGCCCCCGCAGGATTCGCAAAACGTTGTACTGTTGGGGCGTTATATCATATTTTATAAATACTTCTTTCTGTACTCCGGTTACCCAACTGTAAGTATACATAATATTGATAAGCGCTTTATGCCGTGCCGAGCCAAATTTTGGTTGCTTTAGCGCTTCTTCAATCTTCATAATTCAAATTTATTAAAAATAGTTGTTTGAACAACTATTTCCTTCTATTTATTTTTTATGCCTATTAATGGCGTCCTCCAAAAAATCAACCTCAGGGTTTGCGGCGTTGAATGTTTATTAAAAAAATATTTACCCATTTAAAGATGAGAAATATTTGAAATTTAATATTGGCTTAATATGGCTTTGTTAAAATTGAATTAACTTTACAGGTTAAAACAGAAATTAATTGATACTATTAGAAAACGCTTACTTTTTTTGAAGCATAATTACTAAATACGTCTTTGCCTAAACTTATTTACTATTGTATAACTATAAAAGCGCCTACTCCTTATTATATAGTATATTGAACGCTTCTTGTTCCGAGTATTAGTGTATTGATAAACTTGACCTTGTAAGTCTTTAGTGCATTACTCCTTTGAGCCTATATATGGGTAACGCTCTCGAAACTTTGTTTTTATAAACAACTAATAGCAGTTAGTTGATTTTGTTTACAGTAACATCCGAAAACTATTTTTAAAATTCTTTTAAAAAGTACATCTGGCATAGGCGCTACGTTTAGCGTTTAACTGTTAAAGATTGAGCAGGTGGATATTTTTTGTTACTCTTATTGAATAGATATAACCGTTAAATCCTAAGTTTTTTTCGCAAAATCAACTAAAAAGTACATCGGTGGTATTGTAAATTATGCTTACTATATATAATAAGGAGTAGAAAATAAATTTATAAAAGCGCTTGTAGTTACGGTTACCAGTAGTTACTTTTTATATACAGGGTTGGTGGTAAGATGCCTGATGAATTACCTTTTACTATTAATTTCTAACATATTATTAACAAGTTGTCAACAATATCAATGGTTTCAGGAGGTTGTAATAGTAGAGTGTTGTAATACTAGTAACGTAATCTACAAATTTAGGTTTTATTATTATCTAAACTTTTTATTATATTTTTTTTATAACTGATAACATTCTGTTTACATTGAACGCAGTGATTAAATAGTATTTTTATGTTTAATGGTTGGTTTGTCAATTTAAACAGTACGTTCGCCGAAACTAATTTTAGTAGTAGTCGAAAAGCGCCCAATGTTAAGACTTGATAATATTAGGTTAGCCCACAGTTAACATTTGTCTCGTAAGTTGCATCCACAAATAATTAAAACTAATACTATATGAAAAAACCATTTACGCTTTTTACGAAAAAAGCACTGTTTAAACTACTGGGGGTACTAACGGTACTCGTCCAGTGTACATTTTTTAACGCCGCACATGGCCAGACTTTAAACCAACCGTTTACCCCGGGTAATATTGTGGTATACAGGGTTGGTACCGGCACTGGTACGCTAACCAGCGTTTCTACCGCAGTATTTTTAGACGAGTATGCCCCTACCGGTGGATCCCCGGTTAATATTGTAGCTTTACCGACACTTAAATCAGGCAATAACTTTCCTTTTAGTTCATCAGGAACAGCCGCATCTGAGGGGGGCTTGCAGCTTTCATTAAACGGCCAGTACCTTACTGCCAGCGGTTACAGCGCAACGCCAGGGCTCGCAGGTATTTCGGGTACTAGTGCAGTTTTAATACCAAGGGTAGTAGCCGTAATAAAAGCGGACGCTACCATTAGTACAGCTACTGCGCTGCGCAACTGGTCTACCGCTAATAACCCTAGAGGCGCTGTTAGTTCAGACGGTACACAGGCATGGGTATGCGGAGCTGCAGGAGGCGTTATTTATACTCCTGTTACTGCTTTCAATGCTGCAGGGGATACAGCTTCTACATCAGGCACTGTGGTTTCCGGCGATGTTACTACAGGTGTTGCGTTTGCTAATGGCGAGAGAATAAGTGTTTTTGAAGATCAATTGTATGTTAGTACGCAAAAGCTTAGCGAAAACCTATTTGCTGTAGGATCAGGACTACCGAATACAGCAGGGGGATCAACTTTGAACATGACTACCCTTCCGGGATTAGAAACTGGAGGAACTCCTCAATCGTTCTTTTTTGCGGACCTTACAGGTACTGTGACAGGAGTGGACGTACTTTATATTACCGATAATGGTACAGGAAAAATTTTCAAATATTCCCTTCCTACAACGGGCGGCACTTGGACGCTTAGTGGAACATATACCGGTATTACAGGAGTGGCGGGCCTCACAGGTTCCGTATTGAACGGCGGCGTTACGCTTTACGCTTCCAGCCCAACAGGGATATTCAAAATTAGTGATACCGGAGGTTGGAGTCATGCCCCTTCAGCGCCATTATCAGGATTTACAGCAATAATTACACCTGCCGCTAATACAGCCCTTAAGGATGTGGCTTTTGTGCCGGTGGCAGCAGGAGCTCCAACTCAGGTTAATGTTACTGCAATTAATAATAGCCAACCAATAACAGCAGGCATTCCGTTTAATATTACGGTACAAGCCCAGGATAATTCTGGAAATAAACAACCGGTTACCAGTTCTGTTGGCATTACCTTACAGGTTAATAGCGGTTCAGGTAGTGTCGTTATCAATGGGGGGCCTATAAATTTAACGCCAACCGATAACTTAGACGAGGTAACTTTTTCCGCTACCTATACCAATACCAGCCCTACTAACCATGCAGAGTCAGGCGTTTCTTTTACCGCTATTCCCTCATCGCCTTCTCTTAATTCTAATTTCAGCGGATTTGTTCAGGTGCTAGCCCCTGCAAATGCGCTTGTTTTTGGAACAGTGCCTTCCACCGGCACAATAAATTCTCCGCTTGACACTGTTAAAGTGATCCCGGTAAATGCAGGCGTAACAGACGTAAACTATACCGGAGCTATTACCTTAGCACAGGCAAGCGGCCCGGGCATTACTTCTGGCACACTTACTGTGAATGCAGCGAATGGCGTTGCGGCTTTTGGTAACGTGCAAATGAGCGCTACGGGATCTTACACGCTTACCGCTACTGCCACAGGGCTTACCAGCGCACCCGCCTCTTCTTCAATAACCATACAATCCGGCAGCTTGTCTTTTGTGGGTTTCCCTACAACTGGCGTAGCAAATAATCCGCTTACCAGTTTTACTGTACAAGCATTAAATGCTGACTTAACCCCAGATAATACATTTACAGGCGCTGTTACCATATCGCTAGCCAGCGGCCCTGGCACAGTGGGCGGCACAGTTACAAAAAATGCAGTAGCAGGCGTTGCTACGTTTGGAGCAATAAAACTAAGCGAGCAGGGCACCTATACGCTTACTGCCTCCGCGACAGGATTAACTTCAGGAACTAGTTCTAGTATCGTAATATCAGGAGCAGGCGCTTATACCTGGAGCGCAGCTTCTGGTAATTGGTCAAGCGCAACCAGTTGGACGCCTAATAGAACTAACCCTCAGACCTCAGATATTCTTGTGTTTGATGGTAATGTACAAGCAGCGCCAGCCATAACAGCAGATTTTATTACCAATCAAACAGTAGGGTCGTTAAGCTTTATAAATAACGTTAACGCTACTATTACAACAGGTAATAGCACTACTATACATACGGCCCAGGTAGGCCAGAACTTCTATGTAGCCAATGGCAGCACGCTTAATCTTACTACCAGCGCAGCCTCTGTAGGCTTAACTATCCAGGTTAATACCGGAGGTACAGGTTTAGTAAACGGTGTAATTACTGTTGCAGGTTCAAGCGCTACCAATTTAGCCAAGCACGTATTACAGGCTACAGACGCTAATGGTCTTACTTTTGGAAGCGGAGCCAAGTTTATCCAGGGAATTAACATGTCCGCATCTCCATTCCCTACCTCAGGATCTGCTAGCCAAATTGTTTTCGCTAATGGTTCAAGTTATTATTTTGAGGCCAATTTGCATGGCACAAGCCCTCAAGCTAGCCAAGTGCTGTTCGAGCCGCAAAGTACCTGGTACCAGAATTTTTCCAGGCCAACAGTTACCACTTCTCCTGGCGATTATCTTACCATGTCAGGTTTAACATTCCCTAATTTTGTTGTACAGGCTGATATGTGGCAGGAAAATGGTTTCGGCAGCCCTGTTACCTTCTCTAACTTTATTGTTAATTCGGGCGTTAATTTCAACTTCTGGCAAAATACCAAACCGGGCCCAACCGGAAGCGCTGGTGCATGGATAATAAACGGAAACCTGACTGTTGAAGCCGGATCTACATTTAATTTTGGTACAGGCCCTTATTACCAATTTAATACAGGAGCTTTAACGCTAAACGGGCCTACCCACTTTATTAGTGCGCCAGGCGCCGGAGTAATTGACTCTATCAGCGCCCTTACTGTAAACCCAGGCGCTACGTTAACGCTTGGCAGCGGATTAAATATTGTAATAGGAACATTGGTAAACAACGGAACTATTATAATCCAAGCCGGCGCATCTCTGGTGCAAGGCACAGGCTATACCGCTACAGGTACTGGTAACTATATAGTAGAGCAAGTAGGTAGTATTTTACCAGGCTTAAGCGGCTACAACATGTGGTCTTCCCCAATTGCGGCCAGCGGCTTTAATTTTGGTTGGGATGACGTTAATATCTATGAATATGTAGAAACCGGCGCTGTGCGTACAGCCTCAGACTATACCACAGGTTGGGTGTCTCCGTTTACAGCGCCTGCGCCATATAACACTAGCACGATGCTTGTTGGTCAGGGATATATATTGACTGGAGCCTTAAACAACGCGGCATTTAACGGGCCAAATATCAATAACGGCAACTACAGCGTACCTGTAACGCTTACCGATATAAATAACAGCAATAAAGATGGATGGAACCTGCTTGGCAATCCATACCCAAGCGATATAGCTCTTACCGGAGCTAACGGATTCCTTTCAAACTTAACTAATAGTTTACTTATATCCGGCGGTACTGTTTATTTCTGGAGCAGCTCAGAAGGCAACTATGTGGCGACAAATGGAGTTACTCCCGGCGCTACTACAATACCAAGCTGCCAGGGCTTCTTTATCGAGGCTGTAGGTAATGGTTCATCTATCCAATTTAACAACGCGATGAGACAACCATCCGCTACCTCTTTTTACCGTCAGGGCGCGGACGCTGTAGCTCTTCTTAGGATTACCAATCCTAATGGGAAAACAGACGCCACACAGATCGAATTTAGAGAAGGCGCCTGCGATTGTTATGTAAAAACAGAAGACGCTTATAAGCTTAAAGGAAACGACACGCTGGAGTTTTACTCTAAAATAACAACCGGCAATCCTTATGACTTCGCTATCAATTTACTTGCCCCTCTTGAGCTCAGTAAAACAGTAAAACTGGGTTACGATGCGATAGTGGCCGGTCAATACAGCATAGCCATAAAAGATACTGTAGGCTTTAACGGAGTTAGCGTTTATCTGTTAGATAACCTACTAGGTTCTACTTATGACCTTACAAAAGGAAGCTATCAGTTTACCAGCGGCGCAGTAACAGAAGATACCGCCAGATTTGCGGTAGTGTTTGCACCACAGTCTGCCAGCGTAAGCGGGGTAACAGGAGTAAGTTCATCTACTGTTTCATCCACTGTAAATATATATGCTTACAACAAGGTAGTATATGTTCAGAATAGCGTTCCTACTAACGTGTCCATATCAGACATCACAGGAAGAAATGTTTATCAGGGAAATTCTACCGAGATAAATATGAGTAGCGCTACTACCGGCATATATGTGGTAAGCGTTGTTAATGGCAATGGAGTTACAACACAAAAAGTAGTAATACAATAAAACAATAAATTTCTCTTTACGGCTTTCGGGCCGTAAAGAGAAATAATTAAATCAACTAATAAATAATTAACTAAAACGATAACTAAAATGAAAAATTACAAAATTCTAGGACTTCTGGCAGCGGCTATATTGGTTACTCCTGCCATTGTGTTTGCCCAGGCTCCTCCCAATTTACCGGCTGTTTCGGCGCCATTAGACGGAGGTATTACCATTGCTTTATTAGCCGGAGCTGGTATAGCAATAAAAAAAATATGGAAAAAGAAATAAGAAGATATTTCTTTAAATAAAACCAATAATACACTGATTTTAATTTTATGGCGCAAGTTTATCTTGCGCCATTTTTTACAAATTGTTTCTTTAATTCATAACAATAGAATCACTCTGCAGGCTAAGGCCGGCATCATTCTCCAAAGGCAATTTATATAACCTTCTTGTTAAAAGAGAATCCTCTTAAAAACTAGAAGCAAAGTATGAGAAGCTGCAAATACCTATCGGGAGGTTGAGGCGATAAAATCAGCGATTATATAGTTTGGTACGTTTTTCAGGTTATCCATGTCGTTTGGATATAGTTGAGGTTATTTACAGTAAATAGTATAAACAATTTAAAAAAGTTATATAAATTAATTAGTATATATTTTAAAAAGTCAGTCGCAGCAAAAGGATAACTAGTTACTATAAGAGTTAGTTATTGAATTAAATTGTTAACAATAGGTTAACAATTTATCAACAATATCAATGGTTGCAGAACAAAGTAAAAAAATACTCTTTGTTACTATCCTGTTTTTTTATTATACTATTTCTATAAGTGGTAACATTCTGTTTACATTAATTTTCTTAAAAGTATAGTATTTCTATTTGGTCTATAGGTTTAGTCAATTTAAATTACTTGTTCACCGAAAGTATTATTGGATATGGTCGAAAATTTTGCTGTGTTACTGCTAAATAATATTACGTTAGCCCTCAGTTAATACTCAAGTCGTAAGTTGCGTACTCAAACTAAAAGTATTACTATATGAAAAAACTATTACCGCTTTTCCAAGGAAGGGCAATGATTATGCTTCTGGGGGTATTATTTATACTTCTCCAGGGTTCATGGAATACCGCTTTTGGCCAGGCATATACGTCTGGTAATGTTGTAGTGTACCGGGTAGGTACTGGTTCTGCCGCTTTAAGTTCTGCCGCAGCCCCTGTTTTTTTGGACGAGTACAATACTACCACAGGAGCTAAAGTAGCTTCTCATGCAATGCCAACCGCTACTGGAGTAAGTCCTACTCCATATCCGCTTACGGCAACAGGCACTACCGCCGCAGAAGGAAGGCTTTCTCTTTCCAGCGACGGACTTTACTTGATTGTTCCGGGTTATTCTTGTATTCCGGGCAGTACAAACCCTGCCTTTAGCAATTCTGACACTACATTTAGGGTAATAGGAGTAATAAGCGCATCAGGTACTGTTAATACAACTACTGCTCTTAATATGGACAGTAGTTTTAGCATAATTAGCGCATGCAGCCCTGACGGGGTTAATTTATATTCTACCACAAACGGGTTACCTGCCGGAAGTTTTACTAAAGGGTTAGTTAATTATACCACCCTTGGTAGCACAGGCAGAAGTTTTACAACTGTTTCGGGTTTTACCAGTTCTGCTGACGCTATTAGCCCAGACGTATCATTTGGAGCTTTGGGCAGCAGTTTTGGTGCAGGTACTGTACAAATTTTTGGAGGTCAGTTATATGTTGGCGCTCCGGCAGAATTTGGAATTAGTGTTGGTACCGTAGGAACAGGCTTGCCTACCACTACTGGGGGAACCACGCAAAACGTTACTGAACTTCCTGGGTTGCCTTACGAAGTAGGATCAACTTTTCAGGATTTTAGCGGGTTTTATTTTGCGGATATTAACCCTAGCGTAGATGGTCCGGATGTACTTTATCTAGAATCTTTTAGTCCTAAACAACTTTTTAAATTCTCACTTCCAACAACAGGTGGAACATGGGTGCAAAATGGGCCCATTTTAACATTTTCCACAGCACAGGGTTCACCTTACGGGATTACAGGTTCTATAGCAGGATCTGCTGTAACGCTTTATGTTACTACCTCTGGAGGATCTACTGGTAGCGGAAGTTTTTTATATAAACTTGTAGACAACAATGGCTGGAACGCTGCCCCTTCCTATACAACAGTGCCAACAGCCTTGGCAACTGCCGGTACAAATGAGGCTTTTAGAGGTGTGGCTTTTGCCCCAAGAACATCTGGCACCGCAACAAACCTCCAAATAATTTCTATAAACGAAGACCATTCTCCAACATCAGGCACGCCATTTCAACTAACTGTTCAATCTCAGGATATCAGCGGAAACCCTGCTACTGTTAGCTCTGCAACTACTATCAACTTAAGTGTGGCAAGCGGTTTAGGCACCATAACAGGCACAGGTGTTATACCTAACGGGGGCGACCAGGTAACTATTACAGCTACCTATAGCAATGCAGGAAATATAGCTGAGGCTGGCGTTTCGTTTACAGCCACTCCTACATCAGGCCCTCTTGCCGCAGGAACAAGTGGCTTTATTGATGTACTTGGCAAGGCGACTACCCTTACTTTCGGCACGGTGCCTTCTACAGGTACAATAAATTCTCCGCTTACTTCTTTTACGGTAGTGGCGACCGCGGGTCTTGGAGGCGTAATTGATTCAAACTATACCGGAACGGTTACTTTAGCTCAAGCCAGCGGCCCTGGAACAACATCCGGAACTCTTTCTATCGCTGCCCAGTCGGGCGTTGCAACGTTTATTAATGTACAAATGAACGCTACAGGCTCTTATACGCTTAGCGCTGCTGCTACAGGACTTACCGGCGCTACAAGCTCATCTGTAACCATACAGTCTGCAAGCCTTGCTTTTGTAACTACAGGTACAACAGGTTTCCCTGCTACTGGCGTAATAAACTCCCCAATTGTGGGTAGCGGAGGCGCTAGCTTTACTGTAACTGCATTGATTAATGGTATAAACAAAAAAGATAGTACTTTTGTTGGCCCCGTTACTATATCTATTGCCAGCGGCCCAGGCTCGGCATTAGGAACACTTACTGTAAATGCAGTGGCAGGTATTGCAACATTTACTAATGTTAAAGTAAATACCATTGGAACTTATACACTTACTGCATCTTCTACCGGTTTTACTTCTGCTACCAGCCCCTCTATTGCCATAGCTGGCGCTGCTGTTTATAAATGGAATGTGGCCTCAGGAAGCTGGGCAACAGCTACAAGCTGGATACCTAACAGAAGTACCGCAAAAACCAGATGTTCTTGTGTTCGATGGTTCTATAGTAGCTAGTCCGGTTGTAACGTTCCCTGCGACAGCAACTATCGGTTCTCTAAGTTTTATTAATGGGGTAAGCGCCCAAATTAATACAACTACTAGTAGCGTTACATTAAATGTTAATGGCGGAGTTGGCCAGGTGTTTACTGTAGCCTTAGGTTGCAGCCTTAAAGTTTTTAATAATACTTCACCAGCCCCTGCCACTGCTACAGGTTTAACTATTAGTATTGCTTCGGGTCTTACAGGACTTGTTGACGGTGTGATTACCTTTGATGGGGTTGCTACTTCAGCAGTGCCTCCGGGTGGATCAGGCGCACATTCGATAACAGCCGCCTCTGCTGGAGCCCTTGTTTTTGCAAACGGTAGTTATATGATTGCCGGACAATATGCTTCAGGAAGTCCTTTTGGAACCACAGGCGCTGCTAATACAGTAGTATTTAATAGCGGTTCCAGGTATGTATATAAAGGGGGAGCTAATCCATTTGGTCTTTCAGCCCCTTCCTCTAAAGTAAATTTTCAGTCAGGTAGCACATTTGAGAATGCTGTTAGTTACTTAACAAGCACAGCTATCCCATCTCTGTCTGGCAGAACTTATCCTAATTATGTAGTATCTGCTCCTTATCAATCTACTACTGGTTTTAGTTCTAATGTTACCTTTGCTAATTTCACTGTTAATCCTGGCGTGGTATATAAATTCTTACCATCAGGAAACAGCAGCGGAAATTATGTAATAAATGGAACGCTTGATATTGCAGGTGGTGATACCGTACAATTTGGAGGCAGCAATAATGGCAATGCTACTCCTAATTTTATGACAGGCGCATTAGTGTTGAATGGAACTAATAATGTTATTTCTAATCCTCAATCAACAGGCGGAGTGTATATCCAAAACCTTACTTTAGCAAGCGGGACATCTACCACAGTACCTACAAACACAGTGCTTACTGTAAATGGTACATTGACCAACAGCGGTACGTTAACGCTGCAGGATAATAGCTCTCTGGTGCAAGGAACCGGCGCCATCGCTACAGGTTCAGGCAAATATATAGTAGAACAACCAGGTAGTATTTTACCAGGCTTAAGCGGCTACAATATGTGGTCTTCCCCAATTGCGGCCAGCGGCTTTAATTTTGGCTGGGATGACGTTAATATCTATGAATATGTAGAAACCGGCGCTGTGCGTACAGCCTCAGACTATACCACAGGTTGGGTGTCTCCGTTTACAGCGCCTGCGCCATATAACACTAGCACGATGCTTGTTG
>Ga0302315_10000428_pt1 | contig 47792 bp, 34 predicted proteins | sample III_Palsa_N3_1_FD_200532 | JGI IMG/M metagenome (GOLD analysis project Ga0302315, IMG submission 200532) | Peat permafrost microbial communities from Stordalen Mire near Abisko, Sweden - III_Palsa_N3_1 | ecosystem: Environmental > Terrestrial > Soil > Palsa > Peat permafrost | place: Sweden...
GCGGCCTTCAGCATTTGCAGGACTTTCCAAACGTGGGAGTCGTCGAAGCGCTCAAGGTGGACGTTCATGGAGAAGAACCCGCCCGCATTGCGTCCCACGGGCTCCGGGGAACCGCAGACCGCAGCCAAGTCGACCTTCGGGTCGCCTTCAGCGGTGACGGCGATCCTGGCCAGTGCGATTCGGTCCGTGAGGCGGTTTGAGCCGGTTTTGTACGCCGGTACGACCTTCGTCTCGTGGGCTCCAAGCTCATATACCGTGGATTTGGACCGGCTCATTGAACCAGAAGGGGCTTCAAGACTGGTTGAAACCGCGACGCTGATGCCGGCATCTACTAAATTCTCAATCCGCACCTGCGGCAGGTTCGATAGATCGGAAGAGCGTACGAGAGAAGCCTTCAAGCCGACTGGAGCCGCAGCACGAGAGTCATGCCCCATTGTTAAAACCCCGCAGAGTACCGCGCCAAGCAATCCGAGCCTGGCCGGTACAATCCATCGTAAAAAATTCATGTTCACTTCCTAATTATCCAGTTTACGGCCCGCAATCCGCAGGCAGATGAGCGGCCGAAAAGCGCTGCTCCTGGACTGGAAATGCGTATTTCGACCTCATGAGGTCCCGGCGTAATGCGGTCGATCTCGAACAGGTAGGGAGCTTTGACGCTTCTACCCAATCGTCTACCGTTCAACAAAACTTCCACGGCGTCCTCGGCCATCGGATCCGCGGCAACTCCCGAAATTCGCGCGGCATCTTCGAGGCTCACGGTAACGGATGCCCTGAAATTCACTGTGCCGTCCAAAGGCAGCCACTCTCCCAAGTGCGCCTCAATTGGAAAGGCGCCGGACTGCGCCGAAAGGCTGACCTCACAGGACGGCCGAAGCAGGAATACATCCGCGGAAGGCATGGGCGAATAGCTGTAAAAGGCCTGGCTTACCAACCTCGTCTCGAACTCTTCGTAGGCGAGCACAGCACTGACGGAATTGACGCCTTTCTTGAGACAATCATGCAAGCCAACAGCGCGGCATAGCCGTGTCCAACCTGGCGCGCAGCTCGATCTAGAAAGATCCAGCTCTTTGCCGTTGACACTTAATTGCAGCAAATGGCCGTCCTCGAAGATCAAGCCTGGGCGGTCGCATGAGTTCGTTTTTCCGTCCATCAAGAACTCGGCGGACATCTCGATGCGGGTCTGCCCGGTAAAAGAGCGCGGGATGCCGTTCTCGCGACTGCCCAGGTCGTTCGCGGTGAACTCCGTGTTCTGCGCATCTAACCACCCGAGGTCGGGGTGCCGGAACTTTACAGCCTGTAGTCGCGAGACGCAGAGTCCAGTGGTTCCTATATACCATTCCTGAGCAATCGCCGTGTTTAGTCGAACGCGCGCGCCGGACATTGACCTTTCCGTCAAGGTCCTCTCCGTCGTGCTGAAATAGCGGGTGGAGTATGGCGGCAGAGTGGCATCACAGCGCCGGCATGCGTAAAGCGATCCGGTTTCCGGCTCCCATTCCGTCAGATTCGCCTCCGTAGTGGGAGAGACGCTTGCATTGATCTCGCGGTCGGTCACATTGCGCAGCGCGAAGAGGTCTCCATCGGGAAATGTAAATTGAAAGACGCGGATGTCGCCTGCTTTGCCATCCTGGCTTATCCGAAGACGATCAGTCCAGGAGGGTCCTGTATACGAAAGAGCCGCGAGGATGCGTTCTGTTGGTTCATAGCGCACGCGGGCGCCGTGGTCGATCAATTCCGTAATTTTACAGCGTATTTCGGGTAGCATGGACAACTCTGACGGCACGAGGAGGGCATCATAATCCCCATGCGGCATAACAATTCTGCCGTCCACCGTGCGAGCCTCGTCTAAAATTTCCGGGAAGATAAAGTCGAACGTCTCCCCGGCGGCGTAAATGGCAAGAGCAATCTCGTCCAGACATCGGGAGGAAACATTCGTGTCCTCAAAGATAGACTTGAAGACACTGGTTTGCTCGAGCTCATCCTGCGGATAGAGCAGGGCATAACGCACCGAGGCCGAGCCCATGGACGTTAACCCGACCGAGCGCGCAACCCCGTCACGAAACTCTGCATAGTGAGGCCACCAATGCGACTGGCTGAAAAAGGGCGGCCAGTAGATATGCTTGCGTATGCCGCTCAAATCGTGGTGGAATCCCATCACTGCCAGGTCATTGACCCCATAAAGCCCAAGCATTTGCGCCCGGCGAAGCAGAGCTCCCGGTCGGGAATCCGGCGGAGAAATGCCGAAGGCCTCGCAGAACACGCGCTCCTTGCCCGTATGTTTTGCTATGCTGCTGACGACGGCCATCTCCATGAAACGGTCGTCGGGCTCGACACCCGCGCCTAGAAAATCTATACCAGGCTCGTCCATATGCTTGAGGCATTCATACAGGCTTCCCGAGAACCGCGACTGCATTAAAAGCGAGTCCTCACCAGCATGTCCGGTGAACTTCACGCCATGGTCCGCACACCAGCGCCCTATCTGCCCGTAGTAGGATTCCGCAAAGAGATGCTTCACAAGATCCCAGTAATCGCGCTTAACCTGTCCGGGCCGGTCGCCGGCAAGCTCCAAATATCGAGGCTCAATATCGTATCCGAAGCGTTCGCGAAAGAGTTCGGGAACCTGAGGAGTCCAGGGAAGACCGATGGCTCTCCATGGGCCGGGAAGGTCCTCGCGGTATGGGGGAATCATGGACGCAACTTCGTCGGTGAAGAAGCCTGCTACCGCCTGCTGAAAGAGAGGGCCGCATTCGTGAAAGACCCTGTCGTAAGTAAGATGGATGAAGCATTGAACCGCCTTGGGGGACAGGGTGTCCAGATAGCCCGGTTCCCCCTTTGTCCAGGGAGCGCCCACTGACGTGTCCAGAAGCATATCGGATTGAACGGGCCGGACTGACAGATCTCCTTTTGAGCGATGCTGAAATTCCAGGATCCAACCTCGATGCTCCGGATACTCACGCAGGAGACGGCCTCCCGCATTGCCGCTGGGCCACCCGTACTCGTCGTAAATCCAGACGCGGAATCCGAATTCCACGGCGAGCTCCAGCCCATACCGAAGTCGGGCAAAATATTCGTCTGAGAGATACTCGACCGTAAGACCATGGATGGGATGGAAGACGACTTCCCGGATATCCGCTTCCGCGATTCTCGCTGCGACCTCGCGCATGGACGTGCGCGTCATGTCGGCATTCCAGAACCAGAAGGCGCTTGGCCTATATTCCCGCGAGCTTTCCAGCCACGACTGGGATAGATCTTTTAGAGTGATTGCCATGACTGAAAATACCTACAACAAAATGCCGCGAAGGAACCGTGATGTTTCGATGGGATCTCCCGCCGAAAGCAAACCCTCTATTTCGCTTTTGTACCGTTTTTGAACGTCGTCAAACTGTACAAGCCACTGTATGCTCTCCCCTATGGCTCCAGCGCCGTCCTCGCGGTAAGGATACTGGTCCATCGAAAACCATCCATTGTAGCCGCAACGGTCGAGCCAGAAAAGCAGTTCAATGTAGGCCACGCTGTGCACGGAACCTACGATCATATCGTCATCCCAGCAGCCGAAATTGTCATTAAAGTGCATATGGAAAAGTTTGTTGCCGGCACGTCTGGCGAGCACGACCGATTCGGCGGCGACTTCGCCTGCCACAAAGACATGCCCAACGTCCATGGTGACGCCTACATTGTCCCGTCCGGTTTCCAGAGCAAGTAGGAGGGTATCCGCCATGCGGGCCATGTAGGAATGCGTTCTGGGTTCCTTCGGCTTGTATTCCAGGGCAAAGGCAAGGTCGGGATACTCTGTGGCGAGTGTGCGGACGGCGTCACACTCCCAATCACGCTCAAGAGCATAATCGGCGGTGAGCAGATAATCGTAACCGTCCTGCCCAGGCCAGATATTGATGGTTTTGCAGTCAAGCTCGCGTGCAAAGTCGCAGACTGTACGAGTGTCATCGATGGCCCTCTGCCGAACGGCTTTGTCCTTGCTCGTGTATGCGCCCTTCCAATAGATTTTGTCGGCAAAGAGATCGGGAATGATCGAAACACACTGAAGGCCAAGATCGGAAAGAGCCTGCCGTATTTCCTGGACGTTGTCCGGGCGAATATCCCAGGTGCCAACAAGCTCCACGCCCTGAATATGAGGAATTTTAGTGGTTTGCTCGAGCATTTCCATGGTGGATGGATTGGTTTTGTAGCCCGAACAAAAGCGGTCCTTGGTATTCCCAAGATTGCCGAGTATGACCGAATATCGCCTCATCGATTACTTCCCCCGACGCCCGTGACGTAAGTGCTCACAGGTGATGATATTATTACAAAGTTAGCGCAGAGCCTTGTTTTTTATAACAAGATGTGTTCATAATAACACAGAGGATGGACGTTGTCAAGGGTGAGTTTGGGGGAGGGCTGAAGCGTAACGGAGTGCATGAAGCCCCATGGTTACCTCAGAGCTGGAAACCATGCCACGGGTTTACTATCTTCGCAACGCAAAAGACAAAATGCTTTCCGAATGGCATGGTTTCTAGCCTGGGAGCAACCATGTCCTGAAAACGCTAGGCGGTGCGCTGCGTGCTCTCGCGGACGAGGAGTTGAACTTCGGCGGGCTGCATGAGGAGTGGACCGATCCATGGGCCGCCGGAGGACATGTAGTTCAGGCACTTTAGCATGTAGGGGGCTGGGTCGGATTGTTCCAGGGTGGTGATGGAGGGGACGGTGTAGGCTGCGATGTTTTCGCCGACAACCGAGCAGACGGCGATATCGGGTCCCGGGCGCACTCCGGCATCGTGCATGGCGCGGACTGCGGCGACGGCTGCGCCTGCCGTAATGCAGAGGAGTGCCTCTACGTCCAGTTTTCCAGACGCAATCAATCGGCGCGTGTAATCGTAGGCGCTGGCAAATGTATCGCCATAGGGCTCTACGGGTTCATCCAGCAATGGACCTTCGAAGTGATGGGCGGCCATCCAGAGCTGCCACTGCTCTATGCGACGCTCGACGATAACATCGTGCGGCTGCACGTTCAGGCACCCGATGCGACGGCATCCCTGCTCTTCCAGGTGATCGAGCAGGCGCTGCACGAAGATGGGCGGCATGAGATAGATGGAGGGAATACCGTACGCGGTGAGATCCTGGCTGACGGCGACGACAGGATGTTTCGACTTGGCGAAGCGCATCATGACCGAAGGAGGCATGGGCTCGCTGCTTGGCAACAGGAAGATGCCGTCGAACCCTTCGAGGGCGTCGGAAATCAGGGGATCGTCCCAGTGCAGATAGTAGACTGGGCGCACCTTGCCGAACTCGTCTGACACCTGGTCCAGAGCCCGACGGTATGGATTGCTCGCCGGCGTTTCAAAGTCCGGCAGTAGGAAGGCAAACTTCAGCGAATTTGTTTCGGAATCCCGGTCGCGGTTTACGCTCAGACGGCCGCTGATATTGCGAACCAGGATGCCATCGTCAAGCAGGGTCTGCACAGCCCGGCGCGCGGTCATATGCGAGACGTTATTCTCCTTCGCTAATTGCCGCTCCGGGGGCAGTACCTTGAGTGCGTAATCGCCGTTGATTATGCGTTTTTTAAGAAGACTGGATAGCTGGTTCGATTTTGTCATATCAGGCTGTTACGGAATTTGTAGAATTATAGCATATTGACCTCGTTGAGTCACTTTTGGCTTTAGAGAAGGCTAAAACAGAGAATCAAATAGAGGCCTGGCGCATTGTCGAGCGCCAGGCCTTAATTATAATTTTGCAGAGTCCAAAAGCACAGAACTTCTACAGCTTCATAAAGGTCAGCTTGCCTCCGCTTGCCAACGGCAATACCAGAGCAAAGCCTCCGCCGCCCATTTGCAGGGTAGTCTGAGCTCCCGTGAGTGTAAAGGGTGCCGCGGGTCCGGTTGTGGAGGTTTGCGTGCCGCCCTGGATCTGAACTGTCTGCCCGGTAACCGTGTATGTGGAACCCTTTGATAGACAGGTTAGTGGACCTGTGTTCTTCGCGCCGGGCCCGCTTTCCCCGTAGTTCTCCCAGGCGCTAACGCTGGTCGAATCGAACACCAAGGCGAAAGATTTGCCCGTTATGTGCTCGAGATATGGCCCGCTTAAGGGAATATGTGATGACGTTTTTGGGCCGCATCCGCTTAAGAGCACCATGCCACCAACCAGTGCCAGCGCTCCGCGTCGTTGGACAAATTTGGTGATTTTTGTTACATTCATTACGTTAAAACCTTGGTAGGCGTGCTGCGTTGCGAGAGGTTCACTCCCGCAACGCAACGTTCGCCTGAAGTCCTATGGCGCGCCTGGATGCCACAACTCGTAGTTCGCCGGCGTGGTACCGGTGGGAGGTGTGTACAATGCGGAATAGGTTAACAACTTGGCATGTCCATCGCAGTAGACAACGTTCGCTCCGCCACTGTGACGTGCGTAGGGCGTAGCGAACGCTGGATCATAGCCGTTGTTGGCCATTAGGTCGCTTACCACCGGCGTACCGCTGGCTCCGGAATACCAGAGAAACGAGTAACCCAGGATGGGAGTACTAGTTCCGCCGCAAGAGTTAACAGCATTACCACAAACACCTGCTGATTCACCAGCAACTGTAGTCAAGGAATCTTCGGAGAAGGCCAGAGTACTCGACGGGTTGTTCACTTGCGCGAGTGTGGCAGGAACCGTCCAATTGGTATTTAGCGCGACGTTCATGCCGTAGCCAAGGTATTGAGCTCCACCATAACCGGCGGCAATATCGTACTCTCCCAAGTAGGCCGGATAAGTACTAGCCCCTAAATCTGCCCAGTCCAGCGGGTCATCGGGACAGTAGAAGACCGCTGCGCTCTTTACGTACGGATAGATCGCATATCCCCAGGTAGGCTCCCAGTTTGTACAGGCTGGTTGCGCACATTCGTTGTAAAGCTCAAGCAAGGGATACTGTTCGTCGTTATCCTGTATGTACTGCAGCATGGCTATGCCGAGCTGCTTCTCATTGTTAAGGCATGATATCTGCCGAGCTTTCTCGCGAACCTTGGCGAATACAGGGAACAGGATCGCCGCAAGGATGGCGATTATCGCTATAACTACGAGTAGCTCTATAAGAGTGAAACCTGCTCGTGATTTCTTATGGTTCATGGAACTGGTTCCTTCCGTCGACGTTAACGGTTTGTCAAAAATAGCGTCACAAATATTCAATGATTTTCCTCCGTAACTTACAGGATGGATACCAGACTTTACAGTCTTGATATCATGGATGCCCTACGTTTGTCAAGGGACTTTTAGTCTGCTAGCTTGATCTATCGATTATGATCTCGAAAACTCTGTTACTGCTTTCGATTGTTTTTGTTACAAATTGAGTACTCAATAATGAGTTTTATAACAAACTGTGTTCATATTATCACACCTTATTCTCGTTGTCAAGCGGATTCGTGCTAGATTTTTGATTTTTAGCACAAACTGCTAATAATTCACTTTTTATTCTCTTTTGCGTACAACAAAGGACTAATCCTAGTACGCCAACGAGCATAGTGAGAGGTGACGCGGGCTCCGGGGTGGATGGAACAAGGGATAGGTTGTCCAGAGCAAACTGCGATCCTTGCTCGTCGTTAAAATCGACCTCATCCAGATCGTTCCAGTCAAAGGTCTCGAACGTCGGGCTTTCCGAGTCTATCGTAAAGTTTGTCGTATACGTAGCAACTCCGTTCACATCGCCGGTTACGGTTATCGTGTCTCCATCTTCAAAAGCGTCGGTGAAGTAGCCGCTCTGCAAAGTGAACGGGGTTGAGGAGGTAATGGAAGTGGGCGCACCAAAGCCGTTAAGCGCGATGTTTGGCGACGATATAGTCCCGACGTTGTAACCGGTATCCGTATAGCCGTTATCCACCGGGTTGGCGTAGTAGAAGTTGTTCCAGTCCAAGTCGGCGTAGCCATCTGGAATGTAGCCCAGGTCCCCAGACAGATCGTCAAATGTGATCGTGTAGGCTCGGGAAGGCGTAGCCGTAGCGCCAATCAGCACCGCTGCCCCTGTCAATACAGCGGCCGCCGTTATAAGTGATGTGTATTTCATTCCCCAGTTGTCCTTCCATCCGCGCGGCAGGGAGTGGGCCGCTGCCGCGCCTTGCGATTTCGCCTAGAACGAAGTGTTCGTTTGCCAGAGCTGCGATCCGGCCTGCGTGTAGACCGCCAAATTGCCGGTGTTGGACAGGCTCATATAAGGGTTCGTATTGTTGTACGTAGCGGAGTCCCAAAGGGGAGACCCGCCGCTTGTGTAGACAACAAGATTGCCGTCGCCCTGCAGGATAATATATGCCCCAGGATTTCCGCCGGTGTTGGTTTGCCACTCAACAACATTGGGGGAGTTTTCCATGTTGTAGAGAACAACATTCCCGTTGCTGAGCATGGTCAACTCCGCGTGGCCGTTGGGCGAGGTAATACTTTGCCCCGCGTTAAGCTGTTGGCCTGCTCCAAGCTCTGTGATGCTGTTGTAGGGGTTGTAGGGGGCGATGCCCTGGTCCCTTAAGCCCAGATATTCCGTGCCGCTGGGAGTGGTCGCATACTGCGCCATCAGCAGGTCCGAGTCGCCCAGGTTACAGCTTACATATTTGCCGGATGCCTGGGACAGCAGCGCAGAAAACCCGTTGCCGATGTAATCGACGGTATAGGCGTCGATGTTTCCCGGACCCTTGTCCCAATCGCAGACCAACGTGTCCGCGTTCGTTCCGCCGATGGACCAGCCTGTAGAGACGTAATAGCCCGTATTCTCGCACCACAGCGAGATCTGGTCGCTGCCATAACCCAGCCAGAGCGAATCGACCACGTCGAAGTACTGCGGCAGCCCGGCGGTTGAGGCGGAGTTGGCCTGCACGTAATCGTTGTTGCTGCTGTTTTCGGATAAGAAGTAGCCGGACGCAGCCGTTAGTGCAATCCTGTGACCAATGGGCAGCGAGCATGGGCCCGTTGTGCTGGAGGACCATTGCTTGAACGCAGCTACGATGGGCTTTACGGGCGCCATGGGGCTGGAGTAGAACCCGTAGTTGCCCGACGCGTCGTCGTACAACTCGTACGCAAGAATCGCCTCCACATTGCTGTAATAGTAGAGGTCGTAGAGCATGGTCTGCATGCCTGTAACTTCAGCGTTGTTGCCGGCAGTGCCGCCGCTGCCGCTGCCTCCCCCGTTATTGACTTCCGTAATCCAGATCTTCTTGCCGAACGCCGAGAACTTGTCGAGGCCGTTTTGTCCGCCTCCAGTGTTCAGGACGCTTCCCGAGGAGGTATACCAGTGGACGGCTGTGATGTCCCACGGCACGCTGTCGTTTTGCAGCACTTGGAACCATCCCCAGTGCGGATGGTTGATGCAGTCGATGGCGCAGCGAACGGATGGGTTTGCCGCATGAGCGCCAGCATACATTCCAGACAGGCAGCCACCCAGTAAGTACATATTCGAGGCGTTGTAGTCGCCCACACTGGCTCCGTCGTCCGAGCCTCCCGTACAAAATGTCGAGAGGGAGTCCAATTCGTTGCCCTCTTCGATCACACTCACGCCGGGATAGTTCTTGCAGAAGTTGTACGTGGTGTTGTAGCCCGTATTGTAATTCGTTTGCCAGGAGGCGCTCAAATTATAGGGCGCATAAATCATGCACAGCAGCTTGACGCCATATGTAGGCGCGTCGGCCACGTACTGATTGAAGAGAGAGGCATACTGGGTCACCGTTCCCGTAGTATCGACCACTACATCCAGTCTGTAGTAGGTCATGCCAAGACTTTTGATCTGGCTTAGCACAGTGCCCGGAGGCACGAGGGTATAGTTGGTGCCGTAGCAGTGACCGTTGATGCCCCAGACGAAGTTTTCGCCGGGAATTATTGCTCTGGCCGGTAGCGTTAGACCGGACAATGCAAACAATAGGAGCGCGAAAGTGGAGACGACCTTGAGTCGTGTCTTAAGAAATTTCATGCGGGTCTTTCCTTATTGATGGATCTAAAAACGGTGATCTGTGTTGCGATTATAGCTATCACCCTTAGATATGCCAGGCGACGGTCATCCACGCGGCCGATCGAACGGGCGGGTCTATCACCAGTACCGTGTTACAAATATAGACCGCATTTTCATATTTTATAACAAATCGTGATCATATTAACACAACAGTGCTTGCCTGTCAAGAGGGATTTCTATGAAAAAATGGTGAGGCTGCACCCACGCTTAGAGGAGAGCGCGGGTGCAGTTGGCGGGTGGATTAGAAGGACGTGCTGGTCTGCCAGATCTCAGTACCTGTTTGGGAGTACAGGGCGAGGTTGCCTGTGCTTGTGAGTCCCAAATAGGCGTTCGTGTCACTATAAGTAGCGGTGCTCCAGAGCGCGCTGCCTGTGCTGGAATAGACCACCAGGTTGCCGTCGCCTTGCAGGATCATATAGGCGCCTGAGTGGCCGGAAGTATTGCTCGACCACTCGGCAATCCAGCCGGACGCGTTTTCGATGTTGTAGAGCACCAGATTACCGTCGCTCTGCATAGCCAGCTCCGCATGGCCGTTCGGAGAAATAATATCCTCTCCCGCAGTTAGTTCGCCGTTAAACCCGGTATCTACACCGGAGATGTTGGCTCCGAACTCCGTAACTGTGTTGTACGGATTGTAGGGAGCGATGCCGACATCGGTGAGACCGTAAAACTCCCAATTACCCGGAGTAGTGGCGTATTGGGCCATCAGCAAGTCCGAGTCCGAAAGGTTGCAGGTTACGTAGTACCCTGTCAGGACATTTTGCATCGCGACCGAGCTGTTACCGACATACTCGACGTTATACGATTCGTTGTTGCTTATTCCCTTCTCCCAATCGCAGATGAGCGTATCCTGGTCGGTCTGGCCGGATAGGTCGTAATCTGCCGATACGTAGTAGCCGGTATTCTCGCACCACAGCGCGATTTGGCCGACACCGTAGCCCTGCCACAAGGAATCCACTACGTCGAAATACTGCGGCAGGCCGATCGTTGTCGCAGAGTTGGCTTGCACGAAGTCGTTATTGCTGCTGTTCTCGGTCACGTAGTATCCCGAATAGGCCTTGAGCGCAATGCGCTGGCCTATGGGGAGCGCGGCCGGGCCGGTGGTGCTCGCCGTCCAGGTTGTCATGCTGGAGACGATTGGCTTGGATGTTGTCGGATTTGCATACATCCCGTAATTCCCTGAGGGATCATCATAGAGCTCGTAGGAGAAGATAGCTTCCACGTTGCTGTAGTAGTACTCATCGTAGAGCATCGCCTGCATGCCGGTTATTTCGGCAGCGTCTCCGCTTGTGCCGCCGCTATTGCTGCCGCCGCCGTTATTGGTCTCGGTAAACCAGATCTTCTTACCGAAGGCGGAGAACTTATCCAGGCCGTTTGCTCCGTTTGTGTTGAGGATGCTGCCCGACGAAGAGTACCAATGGATGGCGGTGCGGTCCCACGGCACTCCGTCGTTCTGCAGAACCATGAACCATCCCCAGTGGTCGTGATTGATGCAGTCGATCGCGCACACGACGGAGGAGGTGGCGGCGTGTGCGCCGGCATACATGCCTGTAAGCATGCCCGCGAGAAGCTCGCAATCGGCCGCGTTATAGTCGCCGACACTGGCGCCGTCGTCTGTGCCGCCGGTGCAGAACGGAAAGGCACTGGGGCTATCCAGCTCGTTTCCTTCCTCGATAGCGAGGACCTGCGGATACGCCTCGCAGAAACTGTTGGCGATGCTGTAGCCGGTATTGTAGTTCGAAGTCCATGTGCCGCTTAGATTAAACGGGGTGTAGAGCATGACAAGGAACTTGACGCCATAGGAAGGCGCAGCGTTGTACAGGGCGGTCCATTCAAGTTGAGCGGCGCCATTGGTAGAGCCATTACTCTCCATAACTTGACCGCTCGTATTGACATTGAGGTCGATGCGGTAGTAGGGTGTTCCCATGGCCTTAAGCTGGCTGAGTTCGGTATCGGCCAACGCCGTATAGTTTCCGCTTGTGGGGGAATAGTTTCCGCTCTCAGGATGGCCGTTCATGCCCCAGATAAAGTTTTCGCCTGTGATAACTGCCTTTGCGGGCGTGACAAGCCCTGAAAATAGCAAAGTGACGCCTCCAAGCGCGCCCAAGCATGCCGTAATTATTTTACACTTCATTGTTGCTCCTCATCGTTCAGACTTAATAATGTTTTGCATTGCGTTAATGGCTTTTATTCCAAACTAGAACGCAATCATAAACCAACTGCAACGTCCGTTCCTTAAATGGCAAGTGTCGCTTTGATACTACAAACGCGCACATTTATTGAAACTGGGCATCGCCACTGTCACGAACTGCAACGTGTTACAAAACGAGACCTTAAAACATTTTTTATAACAACGTGTGATCATAGTAACACGAGGTTGGATTATTGTCAAGAAGATTTTTTGGCACGGAAAGTGCCAGGGCTGCTCCAGGGCGAGCAACCATGGCACATGGGGTCTGCGTAATTTGGGGTTATGCGGTGGTTGCGAAGATTCGTTCGGACGGGGCAGTCTTTACGGCATGGTCCACGAATTCCACGTATGGGTTCAGGCCCTGTCCCTCCAGTTCAAAGAGGACGATCTCATTCCTGCCCTTTTTAAGCAGCGGACCTGGGAGATAGAGATTGCGGTAGGGCTTAGTGTTCCAGTAGCGGCCTAAATTAAAGCCATTAATGAAGCACACTCCCTTGGTCCAGCCGTCAAGCGCGACAAAGGTATCCACAGGTTCATCGACTTCAAACGTTCCGCGATAAAATGCCGGTTTGTCCGTCTTTATGACCGCTCGAAACTTGAGCGGATCTAATCGTTCAAGCGGCAGGCAGAAAACATCCCATCCATGCAGGAATTGATTCTGCAGACGCACTCCCTGCGTGATTCCCTTGCGGTCCAGCATGTGCGGTCCGTAGTTGATCCGGCCCATGTTTTCGACCAGGATTTCCAGCTTTGCTCCCTGGGCAGGAATTTCGATCAGCATAGATCCTTTATCGACATCGTTGCGGTCCTGCACGCCGACAAACTTTCCGTCCAAAAATACGTGCGCTCGGTCGTGCACGTCCTGCAGGATGAGTGGAGCGTTTGGCCGCGGTCCGGAAACGAAGGTCCGATAGAGAATAAACCCGGACGCCTGCCCCAGCATCTCCATGGGCAGGGGATTAACCAGTCTGTGACATTCAGAGATATTCGGGATATTTTCGAGCAGGAGGGCCTGCTCTGTCAAAAGTATCTTACCGAAGGCCGCCTTGGGCGAGACCAGGACGTCGGGAAGCCTGGGCAGCTCGCGGTATCTGGAGATGACATCGCGAAACGCGTGATACTTGGGCGTCGGGTCGCCGGATTCGGACAAAGGAGCATCGTAGTCGTAACTGGTCACAGTCGGCTGGTACTGCTTATCGAAGTTGGCTCCGCTGGTGAAGCCAAAATTGGTGCCGCCGTGGAACATGTACATATTGACCGAAGCCCCTGCCGAAAGCATGGCGTCCAGGCATTCCGTAACTTCGCTAACGTCGCGGGTATGATGCTCTTCTCCCCAGTGATCGAACCAGCCGTTCCAAAATTCCATGCACATCATGGGACCTTCCGGCTGATACTTGCGCAGAGTCTCGAAGCTTTCCGCGCTGCGCGAACCAAAGTTGGCCGTCTTAAAGATATGAGGAAGCGTTCCTCCTTGCAGCATATCGTGGTGCGGACCATCTGAGGTAAACAGAGGGACATCTACCCCACGCTTCGTCATCGCGACTTCGAGATAGCTCAGATATTCCTTGTCCGTGCCGTAGCTGCCGTACTCATTCTCGATCTGCATCGCGATCACGGGGCCGCCCTGGGTGCACTGCAGTGGGGTGAGCATCGGAATGAGCTCGTCATAATAACGGTCTATTGCCTCGATGTAGGGGCCGTACATGCACCGGATCTGGAGGCCAGGATCTGCGAGCAGCCATGCCGGCAGGCCGCCGAACTCCCATTCCGCACAGATGTAGGGGCTTGGACGGACGATTACTAGCAGGTCCAGCTTCTGCGCCAGCCGTATAAAGCGAACGAGATCCAGCATGCCTTCGAAATGAAACTCTCCGGGGCGCGGCTCGTGGGCGTTCCATGGGACGTAGGTCTCCACGGTATTTAATCCGCAGAGCTTAAGCTTCGTAAGACGGTCTTCCCAGTATTCCGGAATGACGCGGAAATAATGAAGCGCTCCGGAAATGATCTGCATCGGCTCATTTCCATAGTAGAACCCGTCTGATTTAATTTCGAACTTCTTCATAGTTGCACCCACCGGCTAATGAGACTTTGGATAGCCCCAGATTTCCACCTCATCGATATACCCTACCCCACCCTGAAGCGACACATTCAGGCGTATATATCGTCCCGATTTACCCTCAAGGGCGCTAAGATCCAGCCACTTACCAGATCCGGGGCCACCTTCAGGAACTGCTGAACCGGCATTTTTGAAAGTCTTACCGTCGTCGCTGACCGAGACATCCATTTTTGTCGGATATCCTCCAAAGTCACTGCTTTGCAGACGCACTTCATGCAGAGGATAGACATCCTTCAGATCGAACTCAATGGGGACTGTCCCTAATCCGGGCGCGGCAATATGAGCCGATTCATCACCAACCAGCCACCTTGAATAACCGTCCTGGAGGGCGGTGTTTGGAGAGTCTTTGCCCGATGCAGGATCGGAAACTTGCGTCTTCGATGCATCCCCCTCTATAAGATAGCGATATGTGGCGTGCGTGTCCAGTTTGCGCGGGAAATCGGCTGGATAGGTGGCATTTTCCGTGAGAAGCCACGGACATTTACTCTCTGCTATCTCGACGCCTACTGGAGTTGTCGTAACCGCTCTGTCGGATTTACCGTCGGACCAGTGCAGGTTGATGGGGTACATCCTCTCGGCGTAGGGCAGCACGCCACTATCCGGCGGCGTCACGAAAAATGACGCTTGATATGATGCATAAGGAGGGATTTTGCCTGTGCGTACTCTCCCCGATTTAACACTCCATCCTCTGAGAACCCGGGCCGTGAGCATTCCCGGAGGCAGAGGTGCGGACGAGGAGTTATAGACTGATACGACAATCTTAGTCGGCACACCCGGCGTTAGGACTGGCAAATAGCCGTCGATGCCCCTCTTTATAGTATTGACATCATGGACAGAAATTAGCGGCGCATGGTCATCGAACAGATACAGCACACCGGCCGTCACAATCGATGGCAGACCGTACTGATACTGACCGTTCGGCAGAGGCTGCGCTTTAACGGGAACGAGATCCTCGTTCTCGGCAGGCGACCAAACCGCATGCGTCCATTTCCCAGGCGGAAGCTGCATGCGAATTACCGAGGCGCGCGCTCCCTCTTTAGAGACATTGGCCATGACGACGGCAATATTGTCTCCATCGGTAAACGGCTGCTCTATGCGCAGAGAGGCAGTACCCCCACCCGCGACGGAATATGCAGGCAAGACATGCGCACTGCTTAAGGTGTTCGCAAGCCAGGCGCGCACTTTTTCATCCGTATCGCCGTGCAGCGTTCCAAGTCCTGTTGGAGAATAGATAGACGTCCCATGCCCATAGGAGTGGACTGATAAGGCAGGAAGAGTGTCAGTCAATATTCCAGCGGACGGAGCCTGAACGGGGACACCAAGCACAGCATCCAGCCCATGGGCGACACCGTGATGTTCATTGTAAAGCCCAGCTTGCGTATCCGCAACCAGGACACCGCCGCCTTTGAGATACTCCCCGATCTGACCGCATTCTCCGGCATCGAGATGGTCGCTGTTGACCAAAAGCAAGGCATCGTATTGTTTCAGGTACTTCGCATCCAGTTTGGTGTAAGGGATCGCGTCCACCCAGTATCCCGCCTGACGCAGGGCCGCATACACGCTCTCCCGATTGTCGGCCGGTCCAGCCCAGATATTACCTGGGATGTTATCGTCCATCAACATGTCCTGACGATCGAGCAGGATGGCAATCCGATGGACGCCGGCGGCCGGTTTACTGCGCGCCCAGAACTTCTCCGTGCGCCGCACATTGTAGGCAAAACGCACTGCATAAGGAGCTTTGTCTCGGAGGAGCGTATTTGGGGAGGTTAAGCCATACTCGTCGGAATCGCCTGTGGCTCCGGGCATTCCAAAGCAAAAGAAATCGTAGGCTTTGGCTCCGTTGCCCAGGCTCCGCCAAATGCTATTCGAAAACTGCCAGCCCGGACCACCATGGTTGTTGGTCTCCGTAAGGAACAGATGCCCGGCGCCCGGACCTGTAATTGGCCGAATGCATTGCGCCGCGAAATTTACCTGATAGATATAGGAATCGTCGGCATCGTAGATGTCCACGCCATACCAGCCGCCATAGGGACGCGTCAGATCGCAGAGCATGGCTGGATCAAGTACACGGTCTTTCCCTACCGACTGCAGATCAAAAGACTGCTGCGTAGTCTTCTGCGCGATGGCCCGGTGCAGCGGATCGGCCAAATACATGGCCCGGTATCTGTCGGCCGTAAAGTGCGTATAGGCGCTGTCCTGAAAGGAGTGCCAGTCGAGCCACGAGGCCCCATTGCTAATTTTGGCTTCCGATTTAGGCGGCTCAATGTCCGTCCATCCACTGTAGGATGTCCCCCAACTTGCATTTACAGCGGCTATGGTCCCATACGTGTTTTCTAACCACGTTTTAAATCCAGCCTGTGCTTGAGGGGTGTATTCAAGGTCGCCTTCCCATTCATTATCCAGCGACCACATCATAACCGGCCGAGGCGATGCGCCGTAGATGCGGGCCAGAGCGGCATCCGAAGTCAACATAAACTTCTGTACTACCGGATCGTACCAGGAGCGGGCCTGTGTAAATGTCCCATATCCAGGGGTGTCGTCGCCGATCGGCATGAGATGCCAGGACCAGGAGGCCTCAAACTGTCCGAGCAAATTGTTGTTGGCGGGAGGTGGAATGGGCCTATCATGGCGGGTAACAAACCAGCCCATGGACAGGTTTCCACCGGGATCGATCATCGGTCCCGCTGCCTCTTCCGAAAAGTCGAAGCCATAAGAGACAAGTTCATCGTTGTCTCGGGGAAAGAGAACGCCGAGCGGAAAGTATCCGTCGCGGTCCCAGCCATCTGGGTGCACATAAAGACTATAGGCGGACGCCCTATATAGAGGATCTGGGGACTGGGCGACTACTACTCCAGTCATGGCTCCCACGAAAAAAATAGAAAAGCCTGCAACAGTGGAGGCGCATGTGATCGTATGTTTCAAGAGATAAACCAGTGCTCCAAGTTGAGCGGAAAGTGGCGTTGACGAGGCAGCTTTATCCTCTCCTCTCCCCATTCTGATGGGGTCTTGCCTCCTCTCCCCATTCTTATGTGGGAGAGGATTGAGGTGAGGGGCCGGCCTATCGTTTACATACTGCGGCATGTAATAGCAACGCTTAAGGACCCCTCATCTCAATCTTCTCCCACAGGATGGGGAGAAGAGGCCGGAGCCGGACGACGCCCTACATTCTTTAACTACGTGCCCGTTCTTCGCTAGCCTATTTTCTACTCAGTTAATGCTAAACGTCAGCGCATAGTGCCGGCCAGAGTCGTCGGTCATGACATCCGATCCTGCGGCGGGTACGCTGCCCCACTCCGGATGTCCCTGTTGCTCGGACGACGAAGCATTGATACCATTACTGACCGCTGCGCCCATTTGCCACTTCACATGTCCATCGCAGGCTACCCAGTTTGAGCCGTTGGTGTGGTACGGCGTAATACTGTTGGTCGCAGGCGAAAACGGTGCGCTCATATTGCCGGTTGCATAGCTGTTGGCGCCAAGAGGTCCGTTGTAAGGCCAGCCAAAACCAACAGGGCTGTGGTAATCCGGGAATGTGGGAATGCCGCCGCTTCCTGTTTCGTAGGAGCCCGTGACTTCGAAGAAGTTAACGACATTCGCGGGCGCCGTTACGGCGGAGAGTGTCTTTACTCCTGGAATATACCAGGGACCGGCGGACTGGTCATCCGCTTCGTCCAGGTGGATGTTATAGGCATACGAAATCGCAACTTCTCCGGTCGGAGGAACCGTGGGATCGTCGGGACACTTTAATATGCCCGTTGCCTTGACATAGGGCCAAATTTGACCTGCCCAGCCTTCTCCAATGTTGCCTCCTGCTCCCGCAGCCTGCCATTCGCCGCATGGATAGGTCTCATCATTGTCTTGCACGTACATCAACGTAGCCAGGCCAAGCTGCTTCATGTTGGAGACGCAGGAGATCTGTCGCGCCTTCTCGCGCACTTTGGCAAACACAGGGAAGAGAATAGCGGCAAGAATCGCTATAATGGCTATGACTACAAGTAACTCAATAAGTGTAAAACCGATTTGTCTTTTCATCGTTACGCTCCTAATATTCTCTGGGGGCCGATTTGCCTAAAGACTTCAATTTATCTTTAAGACATACACATTATATCAGACAGGCGGGCTGTAGTGAATATCAAATCAGGGCAAAAGCATGTAAAATTTGGCGCACTATGAAGGCAAAAATCAGGTAGAATCGTTACGTTTGCGGCATAATACAGCGTTTTCCCGGACCAGATACTACATGCTTGTTATTGAAAGTCTCCACTAATGCCCGTTGATCTAACTATCGTTTACCGCGGGAACGACCAGTCGCCCCTGGGCCAAATCATGGATGCAGCGTTTGTCCGCAACAGCGCCGGCATCACCAAGCATCGAGTGCTCGGCAGCTACGCACTAATCTTTATGACCAATGGCGGAGGCACATATTCCGACACAAACCACAAGCCTGTCCCGGTTTCTGCGGGAGACCTGTTTATTCTGTTCCCTGATGTGGCGCACCGCTACGGCCCGCCAAGAAGCGGCAAGTGGGACGAATTCTATATCCTCTTTCATGGACCTGTCTTCGATTTATGGAGAAGGACGGGCATTCTGACGCCGAAGCGCCCGTTATTTCGCCTGGGCCCTGTCGAACCGTGGCTGAACAAGCTGACAAATATCCTCGATGTACAGGCAGCAACCCCCATCGACAGGCAGATTGTCATGGTAAGTCGTCTCCAGGCAGTCCTGGCGGAAATTCTGGTGACCCAGTTGATCCCTCTTGAGACGGGAGCGCATCAATGGCTTACGGAAGCCCGGCACTGGCTGGAGAGCGAACTCGCGGAAGAAATGGACTGCCACTGGGTGGCCGCACAGGTTGGGCTGTCGTACGACCATTTCCGCAGAAAGTTCGCAAAAGAGACCGGCATGACTCCCAACCAGTACCGTTCCTCGCAGCGGCTGCGTGCGGCTCAAAACATGCTCGTGGAAACCGAGATGAGCCTCAAGGAGATTGCGGCTTCGGTGGGTTACTACGACGCCTTTGCTTTTTCTCATCGATTTAAGCAGTTCACCGGCCTGTCACCAAGCGCCTTTCGGCAAAGGAACTCACAAAGTCCGGAGTGACATCCCCATTCCTTCCATGCCTTTGCCCGAATTTTGCATTCCTCACTGAACCCAAACCGCTTATAATGAAATCGACCGAGACTCGTGGCAAGCTAACACCGAGATAACATTTAAGTGTATTAGTAACCATCGCCCTACAGATGAAAGGAAAGTTAATGAGAAAACACCTGTGGATTTTGGCGGCCTGCGTTTTTATTATGAGCGCGCAGACCGTCGCCCTGAGGGCTCAAAATTTCGACGGAACCGCGCCGACCATTGGAAGCGACGTTGCAACGCCTAACTTCAACAACGTAGACGGCGGTCCTGGCTACGCTCGCGACAGCAGCGGCAATCTATGGTTTCTTTATTCCAACGGTTCGTCCGTCTGGCAGGTTTGGAAGGGTACGACCGCGGACAACCTTGTGCTGCAATACAGCTTCAATACCGTCGGCGTATTTCCAACGCCGAATACCGACGACCGATATTGGGCAATAGGCCTCTGGATCGATCCAAGCACGGGATACTGGTATACAACGGTTCATGTCGAGTACGACTACAACGGAGGACCGAACGGCCTGGTCGGGGATCATCTGCGGCGCATAGACATGGCTATGTCGACCAACCAAGGGCAGACATGGTCCTACGAGAATTCCATCGTAACCACTCCGTCTGTGTATCCTTCCACAATAAGCTGGCCTTATACGGGCAATTTCTATTTCGGGGATGGAGACCAGAAGCTCTACATCGATAAAGCGCACGGATATTTTTACATCTTCTACATGACGACCACGGTGGACGGAGCGACGGGAGCCAAAGGGCCAGAGTACATTATGGCGGCGCGCTCCCTGATCTCGCAGAAGATGGCGCCGAACTCCTGGTATAAGTGGTGGGGCGGCGGTTGGACGCAGGCAGGTCTTGGAGGTGATGAGACTCCAATTACTTCAACCGCCTGCGACAGCTTCACGGTCTGTTGGAACACCTATCTGCAGTCTTACATGGCAGTAGTAAACGACTATGCGGGCAGCATCTATACGAGCCCAGACCTCAATGCCGAAAACTGGACTAAGCTGGGTCAATTTGCCACGAACGGCGGCACTGCTCCCTACATCGAATGGTATAACTGGCCGGTCGACGAAAGCAACCTTGCCGATTCCATGACTGTTGGACAGAGCTTCCGCGTGTATTCGGCGGAAAACAACGCTGGTAAAGCGACTAAATATCTGACGCTCACTCTGAACGCGGGGTATGCTGCCCCCTTTAATCTCAGTCCCTGGTATCAGATCGTCGATAGAAACAGCGGCATGGCGCTGGCGGTTACGGGTGCATCGACATCGAGCGGCGCCGATATCGTCCAGGAAACCTCGAATACCAGCGCTCCAGCGCAGCAGTGGCAGATCCAGTCCCTCGGCACCGGATATTACACGGTGGTCAACAAGAACAGCGGACTGGTGGCTGGAGTACCGGGCAATTTGTGGGATGGAGGCGCTGTTACCCAATGGCCATACACCAGTTCCGAACTCGATCAGGAATGGTCCATGGAACCCTCGGAGACCAGTGGCGGGACTCAGTACTATAAACTGCAGGAAGATAGCGACAGCCGCGTTATGGGGATCGGGAGCGGCAGTCTGACGGCGGGGGCATCGGCAATAGGCTGGGACGACATTTTCGGCGCGACGGACCAGGAATTCAGCCTCGTTCCCATGACCGTACCCAACGGCGCCTATCTGCTAACCGCGCACAACAGCGGACTGACCCTCGACGATGCCGGATACGGCGGAAGCGGGACGGATCTGGACCAGTGGGCGCCTAATGGAGGGACAAATCAGGAATGGACGGTCGCGAACAACGGACAGGGTTACTTTACGCTTACCTGCACCACTAACGGCCTCGCGGCCGGTGTCAACAACTCAACGACGGCCGGCCAGAGTCTGATCCTTGAGCCCGTAACAGGCGCAGCCGACCAGCTCTGGACCATCCAACCCTTTGATGGCAGCTACTATCGTCTGATCAACAAACTTTCGGGAGATGCTATGGATGTCGATGGAGGCAGCACGACCAACGGCGCTGACATCGACCAATGGAACGTCACAGGCGGCTGGAACCAGGAGTGGTCCTTCACCGCGCTATAAGTTATCACTAAACCAATGTGCCATGCTTGTGGCCCGGAACAAGCATGTCTTGCAAACCTAGTGGTGGACTAAGACATGCTTTTCCTGGCACCCGAACAATACTCTACCAGGCGTAAGCCTCAGGCGCTTCACCGCCGGGTCCTGGGAAGATTTCGTCCAGCTTCTTCAGGGTCTCTTCGGAAAGGACGATATCCAGGGCTCTGAGCGATGCCTCGACCTGGTCTAATGTGCGGGGACCGATGATCGGGCCGGTGACTACGGGATTGTGCAGCAGCCATGCCAGGCCGACATTTGCCGGTTCTTCGCCCAGCTCTGTGCAGAGGGCTTCATACGCTTCCAGCTTGGCGCGATTCTTCTCGATGTTCTTTTCGTGGTCGGCGGACGAACGGCGTCCTGTTGCCGCCTTGCGCAGGGCTCCTCCGAGAAGTCCTCCGGCAAGCGGGCTCCAGGGAATAAGGCCGAGTCCGTATGCTTTACAGGCCGGAATAACTTCCAGCTCCACCGTACGTGCATTCAGATTGTAGAGGCTTTGCTCGGAAACCAGTCCCAGGAAATGACGGCTCTTGGCAATCTCATTTGCCTGGGCGATGTGCCACCCGGCAAAGTTGCTGCTCCCGGCATAGACGATCTTACCGGCAGTCACCAAAGATTCTATGGCGCCCCAGATCTCTTCCCAGGGCGTGTTGCGGTCGATGTGGTGGAACTGCAGGATGTCGATGTAATCGGTTTGAAGACGCTTAAGGCTCTCGTCGCAGGCACGTCTGATATTAAGCGCGGAGTTTCGGCTCTCGTTGGGCCAATCGCCCATTCCACCATAGAGCTTGGTTGCAATGACGGTCTTCTCACGCCGGCGGCCACCCTGGGCAAACCAACGCCCAATAATTTGTTCGGTGTATCCTTCCCCCGTCCGACGTCCATACACGTTGGCCGTGTCGAAAAAGTTCAGCCCAACTTCGTGGGCCTTGTCCATAATTTGATGGCTCTCTTCTTCCGGCGTAACAGGGCCAAAGTTCATTGTGCCAAGACAGAGCCGACTTACCTTTAAGCCAGTTCGACCTAGCTGTGTGTATTGCATTGAGAAACTCCAGTTACTGTGATAATAACCTGCAATGCTATCTTGTATCCGGAAGTTCCCTAAAAATCTCCGCCCCCGCCGCCTGAGTCTCCTCCGCCGAAGTCACCGCCCCCAAAGTCACCGCCGCCACCCCCAGAATCAAAGCTGCCGGGATCGACTCCGCCGCCGCCTGGGTCAAAATTACCAGGATCGTTTCCCGGATCGAAGCCCGAGTCGCCGTAGTCGTTGGAATCTACTGCGGTGCCGCCGAAGGGTTGATCGTATCCGCTGCCGCCACCCCCAAAGCCCTGGTCGTACCCGCCGGCTCCTCCGCCGAACATGCCGAAATTGTCTGTCTGCCCACCGTAGTAGTTATGGTCGAAGCCATAATCCGGGCTGAAGTTATACGGGCTGTTCCAGCCGCCGTAGTAGCGCGGGGTAAAGAGACTGTCCAGCAGTTCCGCTCCGATAAAGCCCGCTACAAAATCGCCGCCTCCCCATCCGCTGCGCTGATAGGTCCAGTAGTCACGGTAAGGATCGTACGCATTGTAGGCATACCAGGGTACTTGATTGCCGTTCACGCCAAAGGACCGCACGGGTGGGATCTGGCCATTCTGCAGGCTCAGGGCCTCTTCAGGCGTAGCCATCACCGTCTTCTGCTGACCCGCTACTGTAATCGTAACCGGCATAAGGCTGGAGATTGCCGCCGGCTGTCCGGAGAAGAACGAGACTCCCCTCTGTTCCATGGGTACAGCCAGGGCCTCTGCAGCGCTCTGCGGCATCGGCGGTGGACGAAGTGCGTCATCTCCCGGAATGTTTCCCGTCCCGCCGGTCACAATGTCCAGATACTTGCGGCCGCGGTCTATTTCCCCCTGCGCCTGGGTCAGCAGGATCTGGGCGCGGGCAAGATCGGAGTTCTCAGTGGCCTTGGATAGAACTTTTGTGGCCTGATCGAAGTGCTGTGACGCGGCCTGGCGCATCTCCAGCACCTGCGGCGTAAACGCATTGCCTTTCGGCATCACATCGGCGTAGTTGTCGAGGTATTCGATGCCGCTCAGAACGTTTGCGCGCAGCGCTTCCACGGGTTCGCGTGAAATATTAAGCCGCTTCTTTTTCTTGTTGGAGGCCACGATGATGAAGCCAATGACCACGGCAACGATGGCGAAGAAGACAATCCACACGATGACACTCCCTGAGTATTCTTTACCGTTGATCGCACCGGCAACGGCTATTGCCAGTGCGGCCGTCCCCTGCGTGGGATCTTTCTTGATCTGAGAGACATACTGGGTAACGAGAGCCCTTGTCTGATTCGTGTTAAGTTCCTTGGCGGCAACGGTTACGCCTCCGCCGCGGGCATGCGGCCCAAGAACGACGACGATAAGAGCATTTTTATCCAGACCAAGATAATAGTGGATGGCATTTGCGTACTGGCTCCTGTCCCTGGCATTGGCGGGAAGATTGTACAGCATGGCGATCTTCACGACAGTATGCGGGTTCGCGTCTCCTTGAAGCGCAGCATCCTCCAGCGTTTGCTGGTTGATCCCGGTAAGCCTTGGATCGATGTAGACATTACCCGCAGTCAGACCCAGATATCCTGGGTCCCGAGCAACTTCTGTTGGAACGGCCGCGTTATACTGCGCCCGCGCAGCCGGCATCGAGAGGAACAGCCCTCCAGCAAGAAACAACAAAGCAATCAGGCAACAAGGTCTCATAAAAATCCTCAAAGGGCACAAAATCCCGCGACAGTTCACACTTGATGTTATTAACAACGCGCTCGCTACACTTCGGACTAAAGTCCTACGCTGAACGGGCGAAGACGCCCACAAAGTCCGCACAAAGTGGACTCCACGCAGAAGCGCGATTGCAGTCCGGAGATCTGATGCGTCTAAGATAGACTCTCATAAAGAGTGAACACTTACACAAAATCCCACGACAGTACCACGCAGGTATAATACCCGCATGCCTTTACTACGTGAGATTCTAGCCTTTATGCGTCAAATAGCCCCGGAAGAGAGCGCTATTTCCGGAGACCCTGTTGGATTGTCCATCCAATTTGGCCTCGACATTCCAGTTTCTAAGGTCGGCGTGTGTCTGGATGTCACTCCAGAAGGAGCAAGTGCGGCAGCGAGCGCAGACGTCCAGCTCGTAATATGCCACCACCCTCTTATTTACAGTCCCTTGAAGAAAATAGATTCTTCGTCAGACCGGGTTTCACAAACCATCGTCCCCCTGATAACGTCGAGAGTGGCCCTTTATGCCGCACATACGAACTGGGACCGCGCGGCAGGCGGAATTAACGACACTCTGGCCGGCATGCTGCAGCTCGAAAACACCGCGGATCTCGCCCCATCCGGCGATGCAAGTCTGGCACGGGTTGGAGATCTCTCGCTTCCCGTTTCTTTGGGAGACTTTCGTGTCGCAGTCGCAAGGACACTGGGATGCGCCAATGAAAATGAATTGCGCAGCCGCAATGACGACCCAACTCGACTAATTCGGCGAGTGGCCGTGTGCGGCGGTGCTGGAGCGGGGTTTATGCATGAGGCCGTGGCGGCTGGAGCCGAGGCTTATGTAACCAGCGACGTGCGTCACCATGAGTTCCTGGACGCGGCAGCTCTGGGCCTGGCCCTTCTAGACGCAGGCCATGGCGCCACGGAAAGGCCGGGAATGCAGGCCCTGCGCGGCAGGCTGACACAAGAATTCCCGGAGGTGGAAACGATCTGGCTAGGTTGAAACGCCGTACTTCTTCTGGATAACGGCCTTAATCTCGGCGCCTATCTCTTCAATTTCTGTTTGCTCGGGTCCCTCGGCCATAATTCGGATGAGCTTTTCGGTGCCGGACGCTCGAACATTGAGGCGTCCTCGGCCTTCCAGACGCTCTTCTCCGGCTTTAATTGCCGCCTGAATTTTAGAATCATTCTGCCAGGCCGTCCTGTCGGAAACACGAACGCTAAGCAGAATTTGCGGATACTCGGACATTTGATCCGAGAGTTCGGAGAGAGGCCGCCCGGTCTCCTGAACGACCTTTAATACCTGAAGCGCCGTTAGCAAGCCATCCCCAGTCGTGGTTAAGTCGTTAAAGATGATATGCCCGGACTTCTCGCCGCCCAGAGAAAGCCCGTCTCTGCGCAAAATCTCGGAGACATATCTATCCCCAACGGCCGCACGCACCAGGGTGAGCCCCCTCTCGCGCAGAGCAATTTCCAGGCCGAGATTACTCATAATGGTGCCAACAACAGTATTATTGGTCAGCTTGCCTTGAGATGCAAAGTGGCATCCGATCATCATCATCATCCTGTCGCCGTCCACAACTCGGCCCAGCTCATCGGAAAGGATAACTCGGTCGGCGTCTCCGTCAAAGGCGATCCCGGCATCGGCCCGCTCAGACCTTGTTCGGGACAGCATTTCCTCCGGATGCAAAGACCCGCACTGCGAGTTGATATTGGTCCCGTTAGGCGCGCAGTTGATAGCAGTTACTTTAGCGCCAAGCTTCTTTAGAACTTTCGGAGCCATTTCAAAGTTAGCGCCGTGCGCCCCATCCACAACAACCCGCATCTTGGAAAGGTCGACCCCATCCATCGTCTCGATGAGGTGGGTAGCGTAGTACTCGGCAAGATCCGGCTCACTCTGTATGGTTCCCACGGAGGCATGAGAAGGATAGGCCAGGTCGTGCACCCTGGGTACCAGCGCCTCGATCTCCGCCTCCAGGCCATCCATTAGTTTATAGCCGTCGCCGCCAAAAAACTTGATGCCGTTGTCATGATAGGGATTGTGTGAGGCGGAAATAACCACGCCTGCATCGTAGTGGCCGGTTCGCGCAATCCGGGCCACGCCTGGCGTCGGGATAACTCCCACGCTAAATACGTGAGCGCCTTGGGAGCAAAGCCCGGCCGAAAGCGCTGCCTCGAGAAGCGGGCCGGAAATACGCGTGTCCCGTCCAATGACAAACGTAGGCGTATGACTGCGGCCAAGAACCTTGGCTGCAGCCACTCCCAGAGCCATGGCAAGGGTGGGAGTAAGCTCGGAGTTCGCAACACCGCGAACACCATCTGTTCCGAAAAGTTTATCTGACATGAAGCGCGAGAGGTCCCCTCTAAATTTAGTTGTGATTTGCCGGAGGAACGGCGGGATGCGCGGCCGTCCCAGGTTCCTCAGGCTGTTCTGTAACAATATGCACGGTGACAGTAACTGGACTACTGTCTGAAAGCGTGGTTCCCGGTGGAGCAATAGGCAGAACCTGTTTTTGTATATCGGACACGGCTCCGCTAACATCAATCGCTGCGGTCGAAATAGTGCCCACCTCGTTAAGCGTCTCCGGCCGGCCGGACACCACCAGGGATTCAGGCTTGACCTGTACCGAGGCAATTTTGTAGGGAAATGGAGGCGAATTTACGATGGTCGGACTGACCACAAGCACCTTCATAGCCGGCACGCGTATGATTCCGATTTTAACATGGGCCATGGGCGGTACCACAGTGACCGTAGTTACTTCCTGCCCACTGGAATCCAGCGGCACTATCTGATAATCTCCGTCGATAGTGCTCGAAGACGACGAAGCCTCAGCCTTTACGACCAATTGGGAGACACTCCCGACGCTGGTTTTGTCCCCCAGGATATCCGAAGTTTGGGGCGTGATGATCGGAGTTCGATAGGCATATCCCGCTGGAGCAGCCCCAGGCTCCGCGGCGGACAGAGTGAGCGATCGACGAACCATTGAGGTTAAGCTAATAGGAACTATCGACGGTGATATCTCATCGATCGTCACATTTCCGTTTTCAACATCGGGACAGCGAACCTGCACGTGCACGCCCGGATTGCTTCCAATCTTACAGCCGCTCAAATCGGCGAATGCTGTAACGTTGGCTCCCGACAAGCGATCGAGCACATCGTTGGATCCACTAAGAGTAACGGTAACGTTGGGCGCGCTGTTGGGGTCGAAAATTGCCCCGGCCGGAACAGACTGTACGGTGAGAGGAATGGTGATGGGCTTCGGTTCGTTGTGGTTGTCCAGAGAGGTCACGTAATAGTGCAACCCTATGGCGAACAGAAGCGCCAGCATCTTGTATCCAAAGTTTTCACGAAGACGGGAAAGCATAAACGTTATCGACCGAGCTCAGAAACTCAGGAATTCTCCTCGGCCACGGTCGGCTTTGATTCTTCCGACTCCTTAATATTTTCCGCGGCATTCCCGGAGGCTGCGTTTTGTGGCGGACGGACACGAGCCGTGGTTGACGCGGCCAGGTTTGGCATCCAGCTCGGCATGTTCACCACCGGCAATACTGGCTTATCCTTGGAAGCTGAATCCGACTTGTAATTGAACCCTCGGCGCCGTCGAAGTGGTAGCCGCTGGCGTCCCAGGTATACCTGCACGAGGCGGTCTCTCAGATCTTCTCCGCGCAGACCGCGGACCATTTTTCCGGCGTGAGCCACGGAGATTGTGCCCGTTTCCTCGCTTACTACAACGGCAACGGAATCGCTTTGTTCCGTTATTCCAAGGGCAGCCTTGTGCCGTGTGTGCACATGCGCCCCGATCTCCCGGCTTTCCGAGAGCGGCAGCGTACATCCGGCCGCCACTACGCGGTCTCTTCTAATGATTACCGCTCCATCGTGCAGCGGCGTTCCAGGATAGAAAAGGGTCGACAACAAATCCGAACTTACAAGAGCATTGATCAGCGTTCCGTTTTCTATCTGCTCGGTGAGTCCGGTTTCGCGCTCCAGAACGATCAGTGCGCCTGTTTTCTTTTCAGAAAATGAATCGGCCGCGATAACGATTTGTCCGAGCATGGAGGCAAGATCTTCCTTTTCCAGCCCGGAAAATCCGCGTCCCCAGAAGCCGATCCGGCCGACCTCTTCCAGAGCATGGCGCAGCTCCGGATAGAACAGAATAACGATGGCGACCGGCCCCAGCAAAAACATTTGCTTGAGCAGCCAGTTCAGGGCCGTAAGCTGAGCCCAGGAAGAAAGCACAAGGATGGCGACAAAAACGAGCAGCCCAAGAATAATCTGCCAGGCGCGTGTGCCCTTGGCAAGCATCATTAGCTTATAGACAAGATAAGCGACAATGAGAACATCCAGGACATCCGCCCCAGAATGCGTCAACATCGTCGCATGCCCCATCACCCATTTTTCTGCCCAGTGCCACATGCTTATCTATGATATCTCAATCTTATCACCGTGTCTGACGTCAGTATAGCACAAGCAGGAAACCTAAAGAAAGAACGGGACTGGAAGCAAGGTGGCCTCCAGTCCCGTTCCCATGAGAAACTATCGTCGTATTTTGGTCTTACGAGTTCGCTATTTAGTATGCGAATTAACCGGTGTAGATATCGGAGTCATGCTCATCACCGCTCCAGTAGTGGAGTAGCAGTAGAGCCATTCGCCCAGACCTTCCTTGAGCGAATCCGTGGACGCGTTCAGGGCCGTATAGTTTCCTGAGCCTCCCGTGTAGTAATAGAGGATCGGGCTCACCAGGGTCGATGTAGGCAGGGAAGTCGTGGCCCCCGTGGTTGTACCAGCGATGGTTTGCGGAGAAATCTGAATGCCGCTGATCGGGTAGTCCTGTAAGAACGGATCTCCAATCATATTCCATCCAGGCTGCAGCCTGAAGGTGAACGGGATCGCAAGCGAAGCCGCAACCCCCTGACGATGCAGGTACCACCCTGTTGAGGACGAAGGGAAGTCGACCCAGTATCCATATCCAAGATGGAAGGTATCGGCTGGGCTCACTGGAGTCTGGACGTAATCGAAATTAATCGGATCCCAGTAAAAGAGCTTCGGATCGCTCGCTGTCAGCGGTGTCGAAAGATCGAAGATCGTTGCGAAGTCCGCGATACCCGTGTAATCGTAGGGCACAGAAATGAAGTTGATCGTATTCTGCGTATACGCCGTCACGGCCTGCAGCGTGAAGTTCAGCGTTGTCGCGGCGGTGGTACTTACTTTGACGTCGTTCACTGTTTGCCCAGCATATGTGGCGCCCGTGGGTGAACCGTCTGCCGACACATTGAGCGGTATTCCTACCGGCAGAGAGACTGTATACACGCCGAGAGCGTTTGTAGTCGCCGTTCCAGCGAGCTGCCCATTGCCGGTAGTAAGCGCGGTAATTACAGCGCCGACTACAGGGGTACTGGCACTATCGGTGACTGTGCCTGTAAGTGTCCCTTTAGGCAGCGCCGCAATAGCGTTGCCGGCCAACTCTGCGATCATGGCGTCCCCGAAGAAGGAACCCCAGCCCGTGGACATATCGTAGCCAGGGCCTGCATCATAGAACAGGTTGTTCCCGGTTGTTATGTCGTGGAATGACGCCGCATAGTTTGTGGTGGTGCTCGTTGCGGAGTAGGAGTCCCCAATGGTGTAGTACGTTGGATTCGCAAAGCCAAGGTTCGTGCCCAACCCATCGTTTGTGCGCAGTTCATTGGCTAGAGCAGTCATGGATGTCCACAGCGGAGCAGCGGCGCTTGTACCGCCGATGGTCTGCCAGCCGCCCAGATCCCCCACGAAAATATCGTAGCCGGTATCCGGATCCGCGTTCAGGGAAACATCAGGAACAGTTCTATTCGTTATTTTTAGATTTGTCCAGAAGGTGCCGGATTCCCAGGATTGCAATGGCCATTGGCTGCTAATTCCGCCGCCGCCGCCTTCCGGACCGTCTGCGAGCGGGGAGGAATCCCAGGATGTCTCACTGACGTACGCGCCTCCGGGTCCGTTCGTTGTGATTCGCGTGCCGCCTACACCGGTAACATCCGGCTGTGATGCAGGATCATCGACACTTAACACTGCGGCTGTTGGATCTTCCTCGAAATTATCGTAAGCCCCATCGTCTCCTGCGGCCGCATAAATGGTCTGGCCCTGCGCGAGCATTTTCTGAAATGCCGTCGTTTCAGCAGGGATCGAATCGAGGCCGTCTGTCTCGTCAATCCCCCAGCTTGTACTTACTACACTGGTCTGCTTCGTATCGAAATCATCAGCAATCTGCTGGTACATATCCGTGGCGTCGGGATCCTGGTTGGCAGCCTGGTACACGTAAACATGAGCGTAGGGCGCCAGAGACAGAACCATGTCGATGTCGAGTACGACTTCCACCTGCCCTAGATCCAGGGTAGGCTGCTGATCGAAGCCATCCACGGGCACATCCGTGAGTTCTGGGCTGCCCAGAGAAAACTCGTTGGCAAATTCCTGAATATCTGTTGGGAAGTACGTATCAAGCTCGTACAGAGCAACCGATTCCCCCGCACCCAGGAGGGTGATTTGTCCGCCAGGGGTGGTCACGTTTCCTGTCAAACTGTAAGCTTTACGAAAGTCGCTGGGCGCCAGGCCGCCTGCTGGTCCGGTCCCAACCACCCCGCTTTTGCTCAAACTCGAGTCCAGCGGGAACTGACTTAATACTGAAGCCGGCTTTCGCACTACGTGGGTGTGGCGCGCGTTTGCATTAGATAGGCCGAGAACCCCGGAGATGATGCTGCCAATGCCCAGCGGAACCTGGGGAAGCGCAACATGGGTGTGCACAACAGATCCATCAGGCAAGCTTAGGTTGGCAAGCTGTACGCCAAAGGCCCGTTCAACCGAAGCCGCGTTGCCTTTTACGCTGAGTATCGTGCGGCTTGAATATTCCTTGGTTATCGTCAAACCCTGACTTAAAGCCCAGCTCACCACCTGATCGTAGTCTGACTGGGTTGGACCGAACTGACTGTCAAACTGTGCGCCGGTCATATAGTGATGGAACTGAGGCGATGTTGGGTCGTACAGCTGCTTCAGGAAAATGTTAAGCTGCGCGGTATTGCGCAGAGGTAACGTAATCGACAGAGGAATCACCTGAGAGGATGGTGTCCATCCCACGAAGTTTGCTCCAAGCTTTGCTCTATCAGCGGGCTGAACAGAGGGCAGGGAAACTATTCTGTCGTTTAGCGCCTGAGCGTGCAGAGGGCCGACAAAAACGGAAGCCAAACTGGCTAAAACGGCAGTTGCCATGAGACCTCCGCGCAGTGACCTGGTGTGGTTCAAGCGGATTTTCATGAGACTGTTGCTGTGCATGCGGAACGACTCCTGTGTCCAAGGACGTTACATGATCCGGATGGACATCCGAATACAGATAGTGCCTGCCGTGAAGGCAGGGCGGAACAAGTGACATTATAGGGGATTATGTGTTGAGTGTCAATGAAAAATCTTTCATAAAAAATAGACGCGGCGAAAATGACGTCATTTGGAAGATTTATCACCTCCAAGACGGTCGCCAATGGCTTCGCCGACCGGTTGACAAATGCGCCTCCTCAGACACATAATGACCCTGCATGAACTTCCGAAGCCATGCATACGCGTGCCGAAATGGCGGAATGGTAGACGCGGAGGTCTCAAAAACCTTTGAGGGTAACCTCGTGGGGGTTCGAGTCCCCCTTTCGGCACCAGTGACAAGAATACATCAGGCGGCTCAGAACTCTGAGCCGCCTGATGTCTTTTAAGACGTTAAAAAATCGGCGAAGGAATTACGGTAAAGTCGGTGGAACTGAGCGTCAACATACGTTGGATCGAAAGGATCGCTTTAACTCATGCCGAACGTACCTGTTTCTGTGCAGATGTACACATTGCGCGATGACGCGGAGAAAAACTTTGCCGCGATCATCAAAAAAGTAGCCGAAATCGGTTACACCGGAGTAGAACTCGCCGGACATGGTGGACTTTCTGTCCCCGACCTGCGAATCTTGCTTGAAGACAACAACCTCAAAGTCTCCGGAAGCCACGTTGGCCTGGATGCCTTTGAGGCGGACGTCAATAAGATTATCGACGAAAACCTTGAACTGGGAAATGCATCGGTAATAGTCCCCTATCTTGCCGACGAACTTCGCGGAAGCGCCGACGCTTACCGAAAAATTGCTGAGAAGTTGAACCTCTACGGTGAAAAGGTCGCTGCCGCCGGGCTCACCCTGGGTTACCACAATCACGATTTTGAGTTTAAACCGCAGGACGGCGGTGATTATGGCTTAAAAATCCTGATCGACAACACCGACCCTAAATTTGTCAGCTTTGAGCTGGACACATACTGGGTTCTCGTTGCCGGACACGACCCCGTGGCCTTTATCGCCAGTAATCAGAGCAGAATTAACCTGCTCCACATTAAGGACCGCAATCCTGAAGACGGTTCATTCGCGGAAGTTGGTACGGGCAATCTGCCACTGGACGCCATCGTTGCCCTGGCGAATGCCGGAGGCCGCGTCAAATGGCTAGTGGTCGAGCAGGATGTCTGCAAGAACGCCCCCATTGATGCCGTAACCACATCCTTCAATAACTTGAAGGCACGCGGATACGCGTAAGACACTGAAATGTGGGGGCGTGATCCGGCTCATGCCTCTTCTCCCCATCCTGTGGGAGAAGATTGAGATGAGGGGTCTTTCTGGAGGATTCGCTACGCAGCGGGTATCGTAAAGCTCCGAACCCCCTCACCCTATCCTCTCCCGCCATAAGAATGGGGGAGAGGATAGGTGGTGTCGCCAACCCCACACTTTAGGTCGCTTGGTCAGGGCTTCTCATCTTCGTCCGGCGCATCGGCCGCGTCCAGATATTCCTCGAAGTCTTCTCCGAGATCTTCCCCAACCGCGTTGCCCAGATCTCCGGCCCACTTCCTCATGCCATAGGCGTCATCGCCCTCCAACTGTTTCCCGGACGACACCCATCCATCTATTATATGGTCCTCACTGCGTATCCGCGCAAAGCGTGTTATGCGTCGGGTAGCCCTTAGACTGCCGCAATGAGGGCAGGCGCTGTTGTCCGAGGCAGCCGTTACGCCCACTAATACAGTGAATGGGCGGCGGCATAGATTGCAGATGTACTCATACAGTGGCATTTTGCTCTATTATAGCTGGAGTACGTCAAATTTGATGATGAGTAATTCACGTTGACTATGGGCCTCCCGACGGGTAGAATCGCTTCACACATACAGAAAGCCAGTCTAAACCCGTCCTGTAGACCTAAGTTCAAAACCCAGAGCAACAACCCATATGCCAATCTCCTATGATCCAATCGCCGCGAATCGCAAGAAAAGGCCGGTGGAAGCCTTGCCGCCGCCGCCAAAGTATCACAGCAGTTTTGGCTGGATTCGGCATATGCTTTTCGGCAGAGCGCTGCCTTCATCGCGTCTTGCCCACGAAAAACTGTCGAACCTGCTAGCACTTCCAATTTTTTCGTCCGACGCCCTTTCTTCAAATGCTTACGCTACTGAAGCGATTCTTGGAATATTACTGATTAGCCGAGGTGGAACAGCATCCTTACACATAGCCCTGCCGATTGCCATTGGCATCAGTATTTTGCTCGCAATCGTTGTGCTGTCGTACCGACAGATTATCTTCGCCTACCCGGACGGTGGTGGAGCCTATCCGGTTTCGCGGGATAACCTGGGCACAAATGCTTCACTAGTCGCTGGAGCGTCTCTTCTTATTGACTACGTGCTGACAGTTGCAACATCCGTCGCGGCGGGTGCGGCAGCCATCGTGACCATGGTAGGCGCCATGGCCGCAGCCGGCACTCCACATATGGCGGGGCTGCTTGTTCTATTGAATGACCATCTGGCGATCGTCTGCATTTTCTCCATCCTGGTTATTACTCTCGGAAATCTTCGCGGCGTGCGTGAAACGGGCTGGTGGTTTGCAACTCCAACCTATGTCTTTATTTTGTCGCTGATCTGCACAATTATTGCCGGCTGCATCGGCATGGCAACCCACGCATCTTATCTGCATACCGCCGTTCAAATCGGGCATACGATAAACTCAACAAACGTCGGAGCCTCGGTGATCGGCTGGTATATGATCTTCCAGGCGTTTTCTCAAGGATGTACGGCTCTTACCGGAGTCGAGGCCATTTCCAACACAGTACCGCTCTTTAGAAAGCCACAGGACAAAAACGCAGCAGCTACAATGATGTGGATGGGAATACTCGCGATAATCATGTTCGTGGGCCTCACTTTCCTCACGGGACAGTTCGGAATTCACGATCATCTCGACCAGAGCAAATCGGATTATCAGAGTGTCATTGGCCAAGTCGCCAACTTAGCCTGGCCGCCACTCATGCACTGGATGTTCTTTGTCCTGCAAATCTCCACGGCACTCGTCCTTATCCTGGCCGCAAACACGGCATTTGCAGGATTTCCGCAGTTGGCTTCCATGCTTGCACAGGACAACTTTCTTCCGAGACAGCTCGCAAACATCGGCGACCGCCTCGCATTCTCCAACGGCATCGTGCTTCTTGCCGTTGCAGCAAGTGCACTGATCTGGGTGTTTCAAGGTATTGTCGACGATCTGCTCTCGCTCTACGCGATAGGCGTCTTTACCAGTTTCACGCTGGCTCAAACGGGTATGGTTCTGCGTTGGAATAGAATGAGGACGCCAGGCTGGCAAACAAGTCTGGTATTTAATCTGCTGGGAGCCATCGCCACAGGATTCGTGACTGCAATCATTGCTTTCTCGAAATTTGCAGATGGAAAAGCCATCCAGGGAGTGCACTTCGGAAAGTATCAGCCGCACTATGGGGCGTGGCTGGTTATCGTCCTGGTCCCAATCATGGTCTGGATGTTCAAGAAGATCCACACACATTATAAAGAAATGTCAGCGGAACTCTCAGTCGTGGGCTTCGTACCTGTTGTCCCCAAACATAACGTCGTACTTGTCCTGGTCCCGCGGGTGCACCGCGGCATTGTACAGGCTCTAAACTATGCACGACTGGTCAGCGAGGACGTCCGCGGGGTTTACGTTTCTACAAGCGCCGAGAGAACAGCGGAAATCAAAAAGGAATGGGAAGAGTGGGCGGGCGATATTCCGCTGGTCATCATGGAATCTCCATTCCGGTCGCTTATCCGCCCGCTGCTTCTTTATATTGACGCCGTACAGAAAGAGCGCACCGACGACTATGTGACGGTCGTACTTCCCGAAATTGTCGCCAGCAAGTCCTGGCACAGACTCCTGCACAACCAGGCCGCGCCGCTTTTGCGTATGTACTTGTCCAGTCGAAAAGACGTGATTGTAACAAGCGTTCGATATTTCCTGGAACACTAAGGACCGCAGTGTGAAAAGCGAAATTAACGCTTGTTGACATCGGTCAAATCCTGTGTGATAATAGAAGCATCTCAATCGCGAAGGGAGGAATTTACTATTGGATCATAGTTTACGGGGCGGTGGCGAGGCTAGACTAATTTAGCTTTCGGGTCGACCTTTTTCCTCCGGAGGGACGTCTCCCCCCGCGGGTCATGATTGGCGGCTTTCGTCATCTGCCCAGTTAAGTTCAGCCAGGACAGCGAGGTGTTTCGCAAATCATCGTGAGATGAAGTGCGTATAGCCTCGCTGTCCTTATTTATTTTTAAATTCAAATTCCGCCGACTCAGCAACATTCTCCTTGACAATCCGGAACCTGTGTGTTAAAGTAGACCCGCGTTAGCATAGCTTTTAACACGCCCTTTCCTATGAATAAGGTTTGGGCGTAACTACAGTTCCCTTTCTATCTGGAGGCCATCTTGATGAAATCCTCGGTCTACGGCGCGGGCGCCGCGGCGTGTGGGCTCGCCGCTGTGCTTAGCATGAGTGTTGCCGGCGTGCACCGTGCATATGCTGCACCAACTTCCTACGCGATTGCTCAAACTGGCGATATCAGCGTATCTCTTTTGAGCCCTGCACCACACACAAACTTCAGCGGTGCAAAACCTGTTGAAATCGATGCGTTTTACCAAAGCAGCGACTCCAATCAGATCACGGAAGTCGATCTGTATATTGACGGAGTTAAAGCCGCTGCCAAGGCGCTCGCGACACCAGAATCCCGTGGAGTAATCTCCTTTTTGATCGACGCGTCGGCATTGTCCGCCGGCGGACACAGCATTGTAGTGCGGGCGACCGCCGCCGATGCCGAAGTCGTTTCCGTGAAGGGATCCTTTGTATACGTTGAAGGCGCCAATTCGACCGACAACGCAGGATTGCCTGTAACCGGCGGCAACTCGACAGGCGCCCCAGACCTGTCGATCACCAGCCCAGCAACCGACAGCCGTGTCGAAGGCACCGTTAAGATTTCTGTCAGCGCCCATGATGCAAGCGGCAGCAACCCATACGTGTCTTATTTCGTGGACCGCCAGTTTAAGACGCTGCGCAACTATCCGCCCTACGATTACATCTGGGACACGACAAGCCTGCCTAACGGACTGCACACAGTCGAGATCTACGCCTACAACGACGCACAAAACGTCGGTCCGGCGAAAGTCCTGCGCCTGTATGTTAACAATCCCGGCGGATTCACCGGCATTCGTACAGACCTTAAAGACGGGATCACACACCGAACCGCCAAGGTCGCTCTAGTTGCCCCGATTAAGAAGGCGAGAACAGTCGTACCGATTCTCCCGGTTCTTGCCGCCAAGCACATCAAGCCTGTCGTGGGAGCGCCTGTCCTGGCAACCACCCACCCTGCGCTGAAGAGCGTGCAGACACTGCCTGCTGTTAACCAGTCGGAAACAGTCGGCGCGAGTACCCAGATCGGTGCTGTAGCCCAGCCAAAAGTCTCCGCTGCCAAATCGATTTTGGCTCCTGCTCGCATGTCACGGATTAACGTAACGCTAGACGCCACCGAAGCGATTTCACAGATCGTGCAGACCAACGGAACAATCGGCGAGAGTTTCGAACCGGCGCTCACAAGTCCATTCAAATCCCTTAAGCCAATCTCCGCACAGCCTGCAGCCGTAAAGCACAAGCTTGCAGCCCCAGTTCTCGCACAGAGTGCTCCGGCTCATGCAGTAAAGCAGTCCGCTGCTAAGGCGCCGATGCAGATCGCAACCATTCGGCTGCCGCAGAGCGAACTAAGCTCGCCTTTCCTGGCTGCACCGCATGTAATTCCCGCAGTCATCAAGCCAGTCTCTGTCAAGCCCATGATCGTGCATAGACTGATTGCGCCAGTCTCGGTGAAGCCAGTTATGACACACGTGACAACGATGCCTGCTGAACTTCGCCCATTGCTGATGGCGCCGGCACAGCATCAGACAGCGATCAAAGTTGCTGTTCCCGTGGTGCACACGTCCAAGGTCATTAAATCCTCCGCTCCAATTCAGGTCAAAACGACCGAAATCCGGCGGATCAGCGTCCACATTGCTGCAACGCCTGCTCTCATGAGCATGCTGCGATGCAAGGGTGAGATGGCGGTAATGATCGGCGACCGAACCATTCATCTGGATCGGCCCCTTGCCGCTCATGGCAGCATCTTGTTCGGGCCACTGCGGCAAATCTTCGAGTTTGAAGGCGGCGAGTTAACCTGGACACAGTCCAACCAGACCGTCACCGGCCACAGCCCAACCCGAAACCTGAGCCTTCAGATTGGGAGTCGAAATGCCCAGGTGAACGACAAGCACGTAACGCTGCCTGGAACACCCTACCTGCAGCGCGGCCGCACCATGGTTCCCATGGACATCCTGCCTGAAGTCCTGAATGCGAATATGAAGTACGACTCTTCAAACGGTCACCTTCTCATTACAAGCAAGAACTAAAAGGCGGTTGGAACGTTGATACGGCCTCTGCCGGACTGAAGTCTGACGGAGGCCGTACAGTAAAAGAAGAAAACCCCGCGTGTTCACGCGGGGTTTTGCATTATTTGGGGAGAGCAGGCAAACGTGCGGATCTAGTCGGCCGCGGCGGCAACGGGCGCCGGCTTTGCAGCGGCAGCAGGCGCTTCCGTTGCGGTTTCCGCTTTAGGCGCAGAATCCGTTACCGATGTTACTCCGCTTGTCTTTCCCGCATAGTCGTTTACGTAGAAGCCGGATCCCTTGAACGAGATCCCGACCGGATAGATGCGCTTTTTTAACACTCCGCCGCACTGTTTGCAGATGGAAAGCGGATTGTCTTTTATACTTTGCACGACCTCGAAACGGTCCGCACAGCCAGTACACTCATAACCGTAAGTTGGCATGGTTGTCGTAATTACCTCACTAACAAAATCGCAAGATCGCAAGCAATCAGGCGATTTAGCCTGAAATTTTGTATATATTATAACACACCAGCGGCCAAGAACATTCCGCTGACGATATCCTGACCCAGGTTGGGCAACGAGAGGTACCAGATCATGCCCGATAAAATAATTAGAGACAGCGCCTCCTTCGACGAACTAAGCACGGAGGCGGGAGATCCCGAGCTCTCGAATATCGATGCCCTGGACATGGAATCACGCCTTACGGCAATCAATGGACACGACGCCAAGGTTGCCGCCGCAGTTGCCCTGGAAATACCGAAGATCGCCCGCGCTGCCCGTCGGGCCGCACAGTCCTTCCGGCTTGGCGGCCGCCTCATTTATGTCGGGGCCGGCACCAGTGGCCGCCTTGGCGTGCTCGATGCAGCCGAGTGCCCTCCCACGTTCGGCGTCCCGCCCGGCCAGGTGCTGGCTATCATCGCGGGAGGCGAGCGCGCTGTATTTGAAGCAGTAGAAGGCGCGGAAGACGATGAAATCGGAGGAGCAGGCGCAATTATTGGCGCCGATGTCAACGAAAACGACACGGTCATTGGAATTGCAGCATCAGGACGCACCCCGTTCGTCATTGGCGCACTCAGACAGGCGCAAAAGCGAGGCGCCGCCACCTTCGCGCTGACCAACAATTCTCCGTCTGAGCTGGATGAGTTCGCCGACGTCACCATTTCGCCAAAAGTCGGCCCCGAAGTCATAGCCGGTTCCACCAGGCTAAAGTGCGGCACCTCACAAAAGCTGGTCCTGAACATGATCTCCACGGCGGCAATGATCGAGATCGGCAAAACCTACGGCAACCTGATGGTCGATGTTCAGGCCACCAACGAAAAGCTGCAGGCTAGAGCCATCCGCATCGTCTCCCAGGTCACCAGAGCCAGCTCCAAAGAAATCGAAAGAGTGCTCACAGAATCAGACTGGTCCGTAAAGACCGCTATACTCATGCTGGAAACCGATCTGGACGCCCCCGCCGCCCGCAAGCGCCTCGACGACAGCGGAGGCTCCCTGCGCCGCGCTCTGGGGCCACACGGGCGCTAGATCGATCTCAATTCTGTCTGGTATACTGAAAGGCGCTGATGGCAATGTTATCGGAAGAACAACTCATAAACTTGCTTTCTAATCTGGAGGCAGACAATATTGAACGCACAGTCTCCCTTAGCAAAGAGGATAAGTTCGGCGAGGCGATCTGTGCTTTTGCTAACGACCTCCCGAATCATAAGAAGCACGGATACCTGATCGTTGGGGTTTCCGATAAAGGGACACCATGCGGTTTAACCGTCACGGATCAATTGCTGTTGACCCTTGGGGCAATTCGATCCGATGGCAACATCCTGCCTCAGCCACATATGACTGTCACAAAGTACTCGCTCCCGGATGGTGAGATCGCTGTGGTTGAAGTGGCTCCATCAGACCTTCCGCCAGTCCGATACAAGGGGCGAGTCTGGATTCGCGTTGGACCGCGTAAGGCCGTAGCCAACGAGCAGGAAGAGCGCATATTGACAGAGCGACGTGTCTCACTGGCGCGCTCATTTGATGCTCAGCCATGTTCTGAAGCCACTATTGATGATCTGGCATTGGGACAATTTGATTCTTACCGCAGAGAATCCGTTGCCCCTGAGACAATTGCCACCAATCATCGGTCTATCGAGCAACAATTAGCTTCACTCAGACTGTTCGACCCAGATCGCAATTGTCCAACGTATGCGGGAATTCTGCTCTTTGGTAAGAATCCTCGCTTCTATCTTCCAGGTGCGTACGTACAGTATCTCAAATTCCCCGGCACTGAGCTGAATGACATGCCTGACGATCAGGCCGAGATTTCCGGGGATTTGTATTCGGTGATTCGTGAATTGGAAGCAAGAGCAAAACTGATCGTTCATAGCTCCCTGCGCCAGACTAGCTCGTTTGGGGAAAGTATTAATTCTGACTATCCGGAAGTCGCGCTTAGAGAGCTGCTAATGAACGCAGTAATGCATCGCAATTACGACAGTAATTCTCCCATCAGGTTTTATGCATTTAGCGATCGCGTTGAGATAATAAGTCCAGGCGGATTATACGGCGAGGTCACTCGCGAAAACTTTCCAAATCGAAATAGCTATAGAAATCCCATAATTGCCGAAGCGATGAAATCATACGGTTTTGTTAATCGTTTTGGTTATGGTGTCCAACGTGCTCAGCACCTACTTGAGCAAAACGGAAGCGCGCCAGCCCAATTCGAGTTCGATGAGCATTCCGTATTGGTTAAGGTAACAAAGCGGGAGCCATGAAAACCATAGCGTTTTTTAACAATAAGGGCGGTGTCGGCAAGACTTCTCTGGTCTACCATTTAGCATGGATGTTTGCGGATCTAGGGATAAAGACACTAGCTGTGGACCTCGACCCGCAAGCCAACCTCACGGCGATGTTTCTGAATGAAGACCGATTGGAAAGACTGTGGGGCAACGACAAACATCCGGAAACGGTTTATGGTGCAGTCCTACCAATTCTAAATAGGACGGGCGACATCACTGCGCCTAATCTTGAGACTATTACTGAGAACCTTCAGCTCATGCCTGGCGATCTGGATTTATACCGTTTCGAGGACAAACTGTCTGACGCTTGGCCGCTCTGCCGATTTTACGACGATTTGGCGCTCAGTGCCACAACGGCTTTTAATCGTCTCATTCGAAGCTGCTCAGTATCGGGCGCCGAAATCGCATTAATTGACATCGGGCCAAGCTTAGGTGCAATTAACCGTTCCGCATTGATTGCCTCCGACTATGTTTGTTTTCCGCTCGTTCCAGATCTGTTTTCGCTTCAAGGTCTCAAGAACCTGGGGCCAACAATAAGGGAGTGGCGTTCGGCATGGAATGAAGTGCTTGCAAACTCACCTGTTGACTTGGCAACCGTAAACGCGGCCATGGAACCTATAGGATACATTATTTTGCAGCATGGTATCTCTGATAAGCGCCCGGCAAAGGCCTATCGATGGTGGATGGACAAAATACCAGAATTTTATCGAGAAGCCATTCTTGATTGGCATGCATCCCCTATACCCGTTGTATCTCAGGATGATTACTGCCTATCGTTACTCAAGCATTACAAGAGTCTTATGCCAATGGCGATCGAAGCTCGTAAGCCTATTTTTCATCTTAAGTCTGCCGATGGCGCCGTCGGCGCGCATGCAGAAGCTGTAAGGGATTGTTACTTGGATTTCCAGGAACTTGCCAAAAAAATAGCTACACGCATTGGTACTGAACAAATGGTCGGCGAGCACCGCTAAATCCCCCCTTGCAGGCATCTGGTACAATAATAGATATTCTCACCTGGTATAACGTTGGCGTTAACCCCTGAAATTTTCAATGTCTGACCACCAAAAACTAATTCGCAATTTCTGCATCATCGCGCATATCGACCACGGTAAATCGACCCTGGCAGATCGCCTTATTGAAGCTACTGGAACCGTACAGCACCGGCACATGCAGGAACAGCTCCTGGATTCCATGGACATCGAGCGCGAGCGCGGCATTACCATCAAAATGGCGTCCGTACGTCTGAGCTATAAAGCCGACGACGGAATCACCTACCAGCTCAATCTTATCGACACTCCAGGACACGTAGACTTCACCTACGAGGTTTCACGCAGCCTTGCCGCCTGCGAAGGCGCTGTTCTGGTTGTGGATGCCGCACAGGGCGTGGAAGCGCAGACAGTCGCCAACGTCAACCTGGCCATGAACAGTAAACTGGCGATCATTCCAGTTATCAATAAGATCGACCTCCCCGCAGCCGATCCTGAACGAGTCGCGGAAGAAATCGAACAGGTCCTCGCGATAGACGCCACGGAAGCGATCCCATGCTCGGCCAAAGAGGGCATTGGCATCCACGAAATCCTAGAAGCCGTCGTGCGTGTGGTTCCCCCACCCCGCGGAAGCCTGGAAAAGCCTCTGCGCGCGCTCATTTTTGACAGCCACTTCGACGCCTACCTTGGAGTCGTTGCCTACATCCGCGTTGTCGATGGAGAGGTACAGACTGGAACTTCGGTCAAGATGATGTCGACCGGGAAGGTCTACGATGTCACCGGGGTCGGTATCTTCTCTCCGCGCATGAAGTCCGTCGACAAACTTCAGGCTGGAGAAGTCGGCTACCTGGTGGCCAGCGTAAAAACCGTCGGCGACAGCCGCGTGGGCGACACCATTACTCTTTCTCACGGCGGCGCAACGGAAGCCCTTGCCGGGTACCGCCAGGCCCAGCCCGTCGTCTTCTGTGGACTCTATCCCGTGGACAGCAGCCAGTATCCAGACCTGAAAGAAGCTCTCGGCAAGCTGCAGATGAATGATGCGGCTCTGACCTACGAGCCGGAATCCTCCGCGGCTCTGGGCTTCGGCTACCGATGCGGGTTCCTGGGACTACTACACCTGGACATCGTTCAGGAGAGACTGGAACGGGAGTTCAACCTGTCTCTGATCGCAACCGCGCCCAGTGTCATCTACAAAGTGCACCTGACATCGGGCGAGAGCATCGAGGTCGACAACCCTGCAAACCTCCCGGCTGCTTCCAGCATCCTGAGGATGGAAGAGCCCTTTGTGACGTCCAATATCATCATCCCAACGAGCTACACAGGAGTGGTCATGGACATGGCGCGCGAACGGCGCGGCGTTTACATCCAGACCGACTATCCAGCAAAAGACCGCGTGACCATCCGGTACAAACTTCCGCTCAATGAAATCTTGATGGACTTCTTCGATCAGTTAAAATCGCGGACCAAAGGATATGCGTCGTTTGACTACGAGATGTGCGGTTACGAAGAATCCAATCTGGTCAAGCTGGACATCAACCTGAACGGGGAACCCGTGGATGCGCTTTCCTTCATTACGCACCGGGAAAAGGCCTACGCCCGTGGCCGATTGCTCGTTGAAAAACTAAAGAAAATCATTCCAAGGCAGCAGTTTGAGGTTCGGCTTCAGGCAGCGATCGGAGCCAAGGTCATTGCAGCGGAGAGCATCTCAGCCGTGCGTAAAAACGTCATCGCAAAGTGCTACGGCGGCGACATATCCCGTAAGAGAAAGCTGTTGGAAAAGCAAAAAGAAGGAAAGAAGCGGATGAAATCGGTAGGCAGCGTCGAAATTCCGCAGGAGGCCTTTATGACCGTTCTCAAGCTGGGTGAAGATTGAACACGAGGGCGACGACCGAGGCGCGTACGCGCGCCTACCTGGGCCTCGGTGCAAATCTTGGCGATCCCGTTCAAATGCTTATCGAGGCCGTGCATGCGCTGAGCGCAGTAGATGGGATCACCGTATCGCGATGCTCCTCCCTCTACCGCACAAGCCCCGTCGGTAAGACAGACCAACCAGACTTTATCAATATGGTCGTCCGCGTAGAGACGACCTTGCCTCCCGAACAGATAATGACGCGCCTTCTCGACATCGAGCGCCGTCTCGGACGAGTACGCACAGACCGCTGGGGTCCGCGCACAATCGACATCGATCTGCTCGTCTACGGACAGAGCACGATCGAAACCGAAAGCTTAACCGTTCCCCATCCCAGAATGCTAAGCCGTCGTTTTGTCCTCGTCCCATTGATGGAAATCGCCCCCGATCTCAAAGTCCCAGGAACTTCAAAGTCCCTTCAGGAATTCTTAAATTTGACGGAAGATCAAGGGAACATTGCGGTGCTGGACGACGTCGTAAATTTTTAAGCTCGCGCAAAACGGTATCTGACTCTGATGTTGTTCAATTACAGGGCGGTAAACAGTCAGGGTGGCAGCGTCAATGGCAGCGTAGAAGCCGCTGATTTTGTAGATGCCAGGGCTAAAGTTAAGGGCATGGGCTTACTCCCGCAGCAGATGGCCGTTGCGCCGGCGGCACAGTTTGAGCCGAACGGAAGCGATGACATCTATCCGATGGGGGGAAGCCAGATCCCGGTAATTGCGCCTACGGCCGCGAACGTGGCCTACGGAGTTACACCAAACGATAGGTCGGGATATGTTCCTACTCCCGCCAACAGGGAGCCCGAGACGGCGACAGATTGGGTTCTTAACCACCTGATCTATCCGTTCTGGACGGGAGTCGGACTGCAGGACCAGTCCGCGATGTACAGACAGTTGTCCGCCATGCTGAACGCAGGCCTGTCGATGCATTATGCACTGTCGGCCCTGCTCGAGAAAAATGAGAACGCAACACTCAGACGCTGTCTTTCCGGACTTCGTAAAAGAACGAAGGCTGGGATCCCCCTGAGCGTGGCGATGGCGAAATATTCCGGACTATTTCCGGATTTTCATCGATCCGTTCTTGCTGCTGGAGAAGCGACGGGCGAGCTCAATAATATGCTGCTGCTGCTGGCGGCATCGCTGGAAGCGGACTTTAGATTTCGTTGGGAACTGTTCCGGGAGGTATTCTACAAGGGACTGTTCATGATCGGGAACTTCATTGTTTGGCCAATGGTGGTGTTAGCCGTCACCAAAAGCTACAAGTTGATGGCTATGGTCATAATCCTGATCCTCTTTGTAGTTCTTTGTATTATTGGGACGTATGCCGCGGCGAGGATATTTAAACAGGTCAGGCCTATATACGATGCAGTTCTTGCGGGAACTCCCGGAATGGCCGCAATGGCGTATAGCCTGGCTATTTCCAGATTTTGCCGGATCCTGAGCGCCCTTTATACGGCAGGCATCCCCATTTCGACGGCAGCGGAGTTTGCCGCCGATGGTTGCGGCAACTACACCCTGGGTGAACGCTATAAAAGGTGCGTTGTGCCTTTGCAGCGTGGAAGCGGCATGGTCGAAGCTTTCAGGCAGGCGCGGGCATTTCCCGATCTGCTCATTTCGATGCTGGTAACGGTTCAGGAAACGGGCAGCTTGAGCGTGCTCGTAGACAAAGTAGCCGAACATTACGAAGCGGAAGCGGTTATACTGGCTGGAAAATTTGCGATGACGGCGGGAATAGTAACCACGGTGGTTTGCGGTATTTTCTTCTTGCTGCTTGACATTTTTGTGTATAAGTCGTATCTTGGAAATGCCCTGTCCACAGTTATTATTAATTTCATGAATATCCGGGTATGATCCTTTTTTAGAGGGGAGGGTTGGGAACATCAACAAAGAAAAAGCCGAATGAGAAGAATTGAATTATTCATAAAATATTGAAGAGGAAGGCAGACTTATGAATCTGCAAAGGAACTACTACGAAGTTCTTGGTGTAGGACCTGATGCTACATCGCAAGAGATAAAAAATAAATATCGGGAACTGGCAAGAAAGTTTCACCCAGACCTCGTCAAGGACAAAGTTCTTGGTGTAAAAGTCTTCTCACAAGTGAATAAGGCGTACCATGTTCTGGGAGATCCGCAGTTGCGTCGTGAATACGACGAACAACAGCTCGGAGACAAAACAAGGGCGCGCAATGGCGTGGGATCTGTAAGCAACGACGCAAAGCCTAGCATGGCGGCTCCCCCGCCCGTTGAGCGGGTAAGAACGCTTTCCGCCAGCCAGATGGCCCAGTTGGAGCGCAGCCTCAACCTTGCAGACAGCGCCATCATGGAAGGATCGTTCGATCAGGCGCGGCAGCTGTGCGAAAAGATCCTGGAAATCGATTCCCGCAATGCCAGGGCTCTGGGTATCCTTGGGGACGCCTACAGCAGCCTGCACCGCAACGACTCGGCGATCAAGGCCTACAAGAAGACCATGGAAATCAGTCCGAGTTCGATGATAGAAGCAAAACTGCGACGGCTGGAACAAGTTGCCGCGCAAACACCGACCGAACGACCTGCAATGCGACAAAACGGCTCTGGACCGGCTGAAGCAAAGCCATCCGGGGGTCTATTCAGCAAGCTTATGGGCCGCAAGTAACAGACGAACAAGAACTGTAATTATTATTTTTAACAATCGGACCCGGCCGCGAAAGCAGCCAGGTCCGATTATTGTTTGACAGGAATGCCCGCCGTTGGTATAATTTGTCGTCGGTTCAAATGCGCAGCCCGCCATCAACACGGAGAAAAGGACCCTTTGGCAGGCAGCGGCAATCGACACCCTGTATGGAATACCTCACACAACTGCTGAACAAGATTGTCCTCGACCATTCGGGAGAGCGATTCGGCCACATTGCCGAAGTTGTCGTCAGTCCGACCGAACCGATTCCGCTTGTTAGCGCCTACCAGGTTAAGACCGAAGACGGTGCTATTTTCCTGCCTGCCGAGTGTCTGTCCCAGACCGATTCCAGCTCAGGATTTAATATCACCCGGCCAATCACCCAGATTCAGCCCTACCGCATAGAGGAGCAGGACTTCTCCCTCGTACGCGATGTGCTCGACAAGCAGATCGTGGATGTGCACGACTACCGCGTTGTCCGGGTCAATGATATCCGCCTGGAACGCCTCAAGGACGGGCGCATAGCGCTGCTCGGCGTTGATGCCGGCGTTAAAGGCCTCCTCAGGCGTCTTGGCATAGAGGGAGCTATCGACAGTCTGGGACGGCTGTTCCATCTGTCAAGCGCTCCGCCTTCCTTTATCTCCTGGAACGATGTCGAATCGCTGCCCACCCACAATGCCGGAGAGCCTCTCAAACTCAAGGTTTCCCATGAAAAGCTGGCAAAGCTTCACCCCGCAGATATCGGCGAAATTCTGAATCAACTCGACCCGGCCCACCGCCGCGAGGTTCTTGAGACTCTAGACATCGAAACCGCCGCCGAAGCCCTTGCCGAAGCCGACGAATCCGTTCAAGTAACAGCCCTGCAGCACCTTGACGAAGAGCTGGCCGCAGATATCCTGGAAACCATGCCGGCCGACGAAGCTGCGGACGTCCTCGGCGACATGGACAAGGCTCACCGTGAAGAACTTCTCGGACGAATGGACGCCGACGAGCGTGAAGACGTCGAAGAGCTACTAGAGTACAACGACAAAACGGCAGGCGGTTTGATGACGAACGAATACGTCGCCATCAACCAGGGTCTTACCGCCCAGCAAACCATCGACCGCCTGCGCGAGTTGGAACCGGAAGCTGAGACCATCTACTACGTCTACGTGATCGATGCGGATGAGCGTCTTGTCGGAGTCATCTCCCTGCGGGACCTCCTGATCGCGCAGGCGGATACCCCGGTCAGCACTTTTATGATTCCCAAAGTACGCCGCGTCATGGTCGATGCAAATGTTGAAGAAGTAGCCCATACCTTCGAGCGCTACAAGCTTCTCGCTCTGCCCGTAGTCGATAAAGAAGACTGCCTCCAGGGAATCATTACCATCGACGACACGCTGGAACAGCTTCTTCCGGAAGACTGGCGTAGGCGACCTTACCCAAAATCGCGGGCTAAGGAAGAGGTTGAGAAGTAGAAGATTCAGAGTCCGACATCCCCCAACCCACTAGACTTCC
>Ga0302315_10000433_pt1 | contig 47528 bp, 39 predicted proteins | sample III_Palsa_N3_1_FD_200532 | JGI IMG/M metagenome (GOLD analysis project Ga0302315, IMG submission 200532) | Peat permafrost microbial communities from Stordalen Mire near Abisko, Sweden - III_Palsa_N3_1 | ecosystem: Environmental > Terrestrial > Soil > Palsa > Peat permafrost | place: Sweden...
CAGCTACCTTTAACTGGAGCCGGGCACAGGTGGCAGGTATCAGCAATCCCCCGTTAAGCGGACAAACTTCCGCGACCATTAACGAAACGCTGATAAACACTAGCCATAACGATGTAAATGTCACCTACTTGATCACACCATTTGCCAATGGGTGCCCGGGGCCTGTGTTTAATTACGTGATTACCGTGCACTCAACCGATATTATCACCAGCTCCCATGTTGCAACGATATGCACAGCTACTTCGAGCGATTATGCCATCGCAACCAATTCGCCGGGCGTTGAATTTTACTGGAACCGGGCGGCAATACCTGGTATTACTAACGCTGCAGTAACAAACCAGGCTACCGGTACCATTCGTGAACTGCTGTTTAACACAACTAACGCCCCGATTAATGTTAGTTATATCATCACCTACCAAACAAATAACTGCAACGATGTGCCGTTTAATTTAACCGTAACCGTAAACCCCACCATCAGCATAACAAGTGCGGGTTTTGGTATGGCCTGTAGCGGGTCGCCACAAAACTATGCCATTACATCCAATGTACCTTCGGCGACGTTCAGCTGGAAACGAAGCGCCATCCCTCAAATAAGTAATCCCGCTGTTTATGACCAAACAGATTCAACCATAAGCGAAACGCTGCTTAACACGGGGAACACGGATTATAACGTTTTTTACATTATTACGCCAACGGCGTTTGGCTGCCAGGGCTACCCTTTTAATTACATTGTTGCAGTACACCCGCAATTACAGGCACCGGTGGTTGAAAGTAATTCGCCGGTATGCCAGGGTAGTTCCATAAGCCTGAATACATTGCCGGTTGATAATGCCACTTATTTATGGACCGGGCCTGACGGCTTTACATCTTCGGCACAAAACCCGGTCATTAACAACATTAAAAGTGCCAACGCAGGCACTTATTATCTGAATATAATGCTTAACGGCTGCACCAGCCCAACCGACTCGGTGAGCGTTGCTATTAAAAACCCGCCAATAGCAAATGCCGGGCTTGATACACTGGTTTGCGTTGCCGTACCGGCGATCCCGTTGCACGGTACAGTTTCAGGAGGGACCACAACAGGTATATGGACAACAAGCGGGACAGGCACTTTTTCGCCAACAAGCAACACGCTGAACGGGCAATATATCCCTTCGGAGGCCGACAGGGCCGGTGGGTACGTTACTATTACCTTAACTTCAACAAGTACCGATAACTGCACTATTGCAACTTCGGATGTGATCATAAAATTTGGCGAGGCTGTAGCGGTGTTTGCAGGTAACAATCAAAATGTTTGCTCACAAACCACCAATGTTCAGTTAAATGGTAAGATCATCATACCAGGTGGCGGCGTTTGGAGCACATCGGGCGGCGGAAGCTTTAGGCCATCGGCAACCGATTTAAACGCACAATATATTCCAACCGCCGATGATATTAAAAACGATTCTGTGACCTTAACGCTCACAGCCAACGCGCCCGGCCAGTGTTATCTTCCATCGGGTCAAACTAAAATATTGTTTTTACCGCCGCCAAACGTAAATGCCGGCGGAACCAGGTATGTACTTGCAGGATGGCAAATTACGCTAAATCCCATAGTGAGCGACCCTAAAGTCCAATATTTGTGGACACCAAATATTGATATTAATAATAACACCTTGCAAAATCCCGAAATAACAGGCAACGTTGACTGCACCTACACATTAACCGTAACCGATAGCCTGGGATGTGTAAGCCAGGGCCAAACCTTTATTAAGGTATCGCCCAAACTTGTTGTGCCAAGCGCATTTACGCCAAACGGCGATGGGATAAATGATAAATGGGATATTGAAGGCCTTATAGCTTATGCTAATGCGACTTTGGATGTTTTTAACCGGTATGGCGTTAAAGTATTTCATTCAAATGGCTACTATAGCGCCTGGGACGGCACATACAATGGCAAGCCGGTGCCGGTTGGCGTTTATTATTATATAATTAATACTAATTTTTTCGGGCAGGTAATTTCAGGCCCGGTTACCATCATCAGGTAAATTTAAATCCCGTTGTTTAGCCGGTAATGGGCAGCCGCAGTTTTATCGGTTATATTCTTTATTATCTCATCAAGTTCATTGGCCGATACGGAGAGGTATTCTAATATTTTTTTCAATTCATCCTCCTCGCACTGTCCCGAACTGATCAGGGTGGAAAGCGCCATGATCCTGGCGAGTGGAGCCCTCACCAAATGAGATTGTATCCATGATATTTCCCTGAATTTTTCATTTTGATCTTCAACTGCTTTCAGGTAAAGCAGCCGTTCGGTAATATCATTTGCTATTACCACGTTAGCTTTTTCTCCCTTATATTGAAGCGGTGCGATCCTTATTTCAACATTTCTTAACTCACCGTTTTTTTTACGGTGTATTACAATATTATTGGTCAGCAACCCGGGGTTTCTGTTGCCTTCGTCAATGTCGTTTTCAAGTTTAGCAAGTTCTTCTGGCGGCCTTATATCTTTTAGCGTCATAGCTAAAAATTCCTCGCGGGTAAATCCGTAATGTTTAATGGTTTCCAGGTTCACATCCAAAAATTTCAGGTTATGTAAATTAACCACCCACATAGGCAGCGGGCTCAGATCAAACAATTCGCTGTATCTTTTTTCAGATTCCTGCAGGCGCATGATGCTCTTCCGGCGCTCAATGCTATAAACAATACTTTTATATAGCGATACGGAAGTTAATTCATCTTTTAACAGGTAATCAGAAACCCCCAGCGAAAGCGATTTAACGCCGAATGTAAAATCGCTATACCCAGTTAAAACAATTACCGGGATATTTTGGCATAATTCAACTATTCCATTGATAAGCGGTTCGCCGGTATAATCAGGCAGAGACAGATCTAAAAGAATAATATCAAACCTGTAATTATCTCTTAGCAAATTTTCTTTTGCTGTTTTATAACTCTTCGCATGCAATATTTGCGGGGCTTCTATTTGTTCAAACAAAAAATCTTCAACCAACGCAAAATCGCCCGGGTTATCTTCAACTACCAAAATATTGTATTCACCTTTATCCGCAGCCATTGTTTTAATTTTTGGGGATAGATACTATATTGATCCAAAAATCCTCTATTTTGGTTACAGCCTGCACAAACTCATTAACATCAATAGGCTTGGTGATGTAACAGTTCACGTAGCTTTTATAGGATTTAAGGATATCTTTCTCTGCCGACGAGGTGGTTAACATTATAACAGGGATTTGTTTATACTTTTCGTGATTTTTAATGTATGCTAACACTTCGTGCCCGCTCATTTTAGGCAGGTTAATGTCTAATAAAACGAGGTCGGGGATTCCGTCCTTATCATTTAAATCTTCAAAAAAATTAATAACTTCCTTACCATCCCTTATCACCTTTACGATGTTAATTATCTTGCTTTCCTCAAAGGCCTCTGTCGTCAATATAATGTCGCCTTCATTGTCTTCAACTAATAAAATATCTAACGATTTCATGATTTGTTGTTTTTCAATAATGTGAAATAGAAAGTACTGCCAATGCCTTCTTCTGATTCAAGCCATATTCTGCCGCCCATATTTTCAATAATCTTTTTGGTTATGGCGAGGCCCATTCCCGTACCTGAATATTCGTTTTTTGTATGCAGCCGCTGGAAAATGATAAATATTTTTTCAAAATATTCAGCGTTGATGCCAATACCATTATCCTTAACCGAAAATTGCCAATGATCCGCTTTCTCTTCAAAGGAAATGATGATTTTGGGGGGGACGTTTGATCTATGATATTTTAAACTGTTGCTTATTAAATTCTGAAAAACCTGGCGCAGCGGTGTTTTGTAAGTATGTAGGATTGGTAATTTTTCAAATTCAATAATGGCTTTTGTTTCTTCTATTTGTTTCCTGTAAAGCCCTGTAATTTCATTTACCAGCTTATCAAGGTTAACATCTTCCAAATCATCGTCTAGGCTGCCTACTTTTGAGAAATCAAGCAAATCCAGTATGATTTGCCGCATTCGCACGGCGCCATCAACCGCAAAATTTATATATTGTTTACCGCGTTCGTCAATTATCGGGCTGTATTTTTTATCAATTTGGGATAAAAAGCTTGTCACCATTCTAAGTGGTTCCTGCAGATCGTGTGAGGCCACATAAGCAAACTGTTCGAGTTCAGCATTGGATATTGATAATTCTTTGGCCTGCTTTGTAAGATTTTCATTTAAATCTTTTAACTGGATTTCGGCCATTTTACGCTCCGAAATGTCCTTGAAGTAAACTGATAGGCCGGTCCCCGAAGGATAAGCACTGATCTCGTACCATTTAAACAAAGGCGGGTAATAATCTTCAAAATGCACAGCCTGTTGTGTTTCCAGCGCTTCATGATATTTTATGTACGATTCTGAAACTGTTGAATCGGAAAATACGTCCCACAAATTATTGTTGACCATTTCATCTTTGGTTTTCCCCAAAACTTTTACGGCTGTATTGTTCCAGTAGGTAACCGTCCAATTTTTATCAACCGCGAAAAATGCGTCTCCAATGCTTTCTAAAATAGTATTTCTCTCTTCTAATATTTCCGTAACTGCTGCTTCGGCTAATTTACGCTCAGAAACATCTTTGAAATAAACCGACAGGCCGGCACTTGAGGGATATGCGCTTAGTTCGAGCCATAATGACATAGTTGGGTAATAGTCATCAAAATGAACCGTTTGGCTACTTTCCATCGCCACGTGTAACAATTTATAGGTTTCCATTGCCATGGCATCAGCATAAACATCCCATAAAATTCGTCCAATTATTTCGCTTCTGGGCATTCCCATAAGCTTTTCGGCCGTATTATTCCAATAGGTTACTATCCAGTTTTTATCAACGGCATAAAACGCATCGCCTATACTTTCCAGTATGGTGTTCTTCTCCTCAAACGCTTCTTTAGCAGCAATTTCGGCTTGTTTACGGCCGGTAACATCCCTAATGTAAACAGTGAGGCCATTAGCTGCGGGATATATCCCGAGAGCCAACCATAGCTTTAATGGTTGACTATACAGGTCGAAATGTACTGCCTTTCCTGTTTCCATTACTTCATGATATTTACTGTATTGGTCCGTATCAACGGCGTGGGGAAAGGCTTCCCATAAACTATGGCTTATTATATCATTTTTGGACTTTCCAATAAGCTTTTCGGCCATATTATTCCAGTAGGTAACTGTCCAGTTTTTATCAACCGCGAAAAAGGCGTCGCCAATACTTTCCAGTATGGTGTTTTTTTCCTCAAGTGTTTCCTTAACAGCAATTTCAGCCTTTTTACGCGCATCAATATCTTGGAAACTGCCATATATACGCACACATTTACCGCCTGTAAATTCGCTTTCTCCCATTACCCTTATCCATTTTGCTGCACCCTTTGCAGTTACAATTTGGAGTTCCACATCATACGGTGTTCCTTGATCAAAGGCATCCTTAACTTTTTGCCTGATAATAGCCCTGTCTTCCTCTCCCTTGAAAAAACTGGAGGCAGTTTCCAGGTCAGGTTCAAAATCAGTTCCTACTTCATGGATCTCCCTGGTTATGGACGACCAGTAAACAACGCCTTTTACCATGTCAATTTCCCAGCCGCCTATACGCGCCAGGGTTGTCGCTTTATCTAATATATCCTCTAATTCTTTTTTGTCAGTAATGTCTTTTGCTACACCAAATGTTAATCTTTCTTCCGAGACTGGGGTGGTAGTCCAGGCCAGCCATTTTATTTTACCACTTTTAGTAACATACCGGTTCTCAAAATATAATGTAGCATTCCCCTCGCCAATACGGTCGAGTTGCGTAGTAGTAGCACTTAAGTCGTCCGCATAAATAAAATCACTGAAGGGTCGACTCAGCAATTCCAATTCGCTATACTCAAGTATCCTGGACACCGCAGGATTAACTTTCTTAAAATATCCATCGAGGCCAACTATACAAATAATATCAGGCGCCAGGTTGAATACCTGGTTTAGTTCCTGTTCCAATTGCTTACGTTTTATTTCGGCGCCTATATGCAAGCCACAGGTTTCAAAAAGGTTGGTTAGTTCATGCTTTTGTTCAGCATCATGGCTTAAGCCGAGCATTATTACCCCGATTGTTTTGTTATAATGTTGTAAAGGTATTCCGTAAATGGTTTTTAAACTGGCTTTCCTGGCAGCTTCCCTCCTGAAAAAATTCTCATTTTCATCAACATTACGCCAAAACCGGATAGCTTGTGTTTTCCAAATTATACCCGGAAAGCCTTCGCCTTTTACAAAACTTTTTATTTTTACGCTTTCATCGTGGAACACCCTCATCTCATCTTCCCCGCAGAATTTTGATGTGAGGCTGATCTTCTTTTTATCTGAACCTACCAGCCAGGCCTCGGCCATTGCAAAATTACCAAAGTTTGCCAATAGCTCCAGCACGCGTTGTATCGCGCTATGCAATTCAGCATATTCACTAAAAATTAAACTTATATCGGTTAATAGCGCCTTTTCATACTCTTCGTTTTTTCGGTGTGTAATGTCTCTTATAAAAATTGATACGCCATGATCTGAGGGGTACACCCGGTTTTCCTGCCATAGATCAAGTGCGGCGTAGTAATCCTCGTTACATATATATTTTTTACCCTCAATAGCGGTTTGAATGGCGTTGTAAGTGGGTGTGCCAACAACATCGGGAAAAAGCTCCCATATATTTTTACCAATCAACGATTTCGGTGTCATGCCAATCATTTCGCCAATTTTTTTATTGGCGTATGTGTAGCACATCCGCTCATCTAAAGCAATAAAGCCATCGGTTATGTTTTCTAATAACTCTTCAATTTGTTCGGTCTTCTTGTTTATTTCAGCTTCCGCCAGTTTCACGTCTGTGATGTCATAGGTGAGCGAGTAAAAGCCTTTTACCCTATTGTTTTCTTTATCAGGTATATATTGCGCATGCGTGTAAATAGTTTTGCCTTTATTATTATGGAATGTGCGTTCAAAACTCTGCGCCTCGCCTTTTAACACATTTTGTATGTGCTGTTTATGCAGTTTAAATTCATCGTTGCCCAAAAGTTCCTGTTTGCTTATGCCCTGCATTTCGTGCAACTGCTTATCAAACCACTCCAGGTGTGGTTTATTGGCAAACAAACAATGCAAATCAGCCGACCAGTAGGCTATTAATGCCGGCACATTGTCGGTGACGGTCTTTATAAAGCCGGCATTTTCAATAATTTTATCTTGGTTAAGCTTACGCTCCGTGATATCAGACCGTATTGCGACATACTGGTAAGGTTTGCCCTTTTCGTTTAAAAAGGGTACAATGGTTGTATCAACCCAATAAAAGCTGCCGTCTTTGGCCTTATTTTTCAGTTCGCCCTTCCAAACTTTGCCGCCGGCAATGGTTGTCCACAAATTTTTAATAAATGCCTTGTCATGATAACCGGAATTGATGATACGGTGGTCCTGGCCAATTAATTCTTCCTTACTGTATTTCGATATGCGGCAAAAGTTTTCGTTTACATGTTGAATAATCCCTTTTTGGTCGGTAATGGCCACAATGGCTGATTCATCGAGCGCATACTTATAATCAAATAGCTCCTTAAGAGTATTTTCCAATAAGTCATCGGCGCGCTTTTTTTCAGAGATATCTTTAAAATTGCACACGATAGCCCTTATTTCGGGATCATCAAGGAAATTAATATAGGTACATTCCAGCCAAATAAAATGCCCGTCAAAATGTTTCGACCTAATAGTGCAGATTATTGGCTGGCCGGGCTTATTAAAAACCTGCTTAACCACATCCTCTACCATTTTTACATCGCCAGGGTGCGTTAATTCCTTTATGGTGCTTTTTGCCCTGTCTACTGAATTCCAGCCGCTGATCCTCTCTGCCGACGGGCTGCGGTAAATAATATTAAAATTCGCGTCTAACAGGGTAATTCCTTCGTGGCTGTGCTCAATAATTTTTTTGAAACGGTCATCGCCGGTTATGAGGCGCGGATTTTTTCCGGTATTTTCCCCGTCATGTATGTGATTTCTTTTTGCGACCCTTTTTTCACTTAGCTCTATGTAACCCAATAGCTCGTGCTTATCATTAAAAAGCGCGGTGCAATTAATAGCCGCTGAAAATACAGATCCATCCTTTTTTACACGCAGGCCTTCGCCCAGGTATGTTTTATTAATAAGCGCCAGGTCAAGAATTTTAGATGGTTCACCGCTTTCAATTGACTTGAGCGGGTAAAGGGCGAAAATTGGTTTGCCAATTATTTCATCTTCGGAGTAGCCATAAATTGTTTTAGCTGAGCCACTCCAGCTTATGATCGAGTTCGAGGCATCGGTAATTACAATCGCGTAATCCGGAATATTGTTCAGCATGGCAAAAATCAATTTCATCAAAGCTTGCCCTTAGGGACAATTTACTCAGAATCAAGATTTCTCAAGCAGCCAATTTTTTTTATATGTTTAGCTGTTGGGGTTTACAACCTACGGTTTTAAGTTTTATAAACCTAACTATTATTTTTGGCATTAAGAAATGAAATCATTTTTTCATTTCTTAAATGAATAACTTAGTGTCAGCTTATAAAGTCGCGTTATAGAATTTGTAATAGAACAACCGGACTAATTCTTCCAAAAGGCCATTCGGCACCTGCTGCTAATGCCATTTTTCCCGATTTGCTGGCTTGGTTTTAATGTAAACTGAACAAGCCAAATATTTAATTTTGAAACTTAGTGTACTACATATTTAAAATGCGGAACTTTAGTGATTACTTACGTACAACCTTTATAACCAACAACCTGCAATGAGTGTATATAATATATTTATAGTAGAAGATGATACCTGGTACGGCGAGATATTGCAATATCACATTAGCTTAAACCCCGACTATAAAGTAACGCGCTTTGAGACTGCTAAGGAGTGCCTGAATAAATTATACCTGCAGCCGGATTTAATAACTATAGATTTTAAATTGCCCGATATGACGGGCGACAAGCTGTATAAGAAAATAAGGGAATCAAATTCACAGGTGCCAGTAATTATAGTAAGCTCGCAGGAAAATATTGCGGTAGCAGTAAACTTGTTGAAAATGGGCGTAAGCGATTACCTGGTCAAAGATGAGGGCACCCAGGAGTTGCTATGGAATAGTATTACCAGGATAAGAGAAACCCAGACACTTAAACAGGAAGTGGCACAGCTTCGCGAGGAGCTTGGTCAAAAATTCTCGTTTGAAAAGACGCTTATAGGTCAAAGCGATGCCTTGAAAAGGATTTTCGGCATAATGGAAAAAGCCACTAAAACCAATATAAACGTTTCTATATCGGGCGAAACCGGTACGGGTAAAGAAGTTGTTGCCAAGGCTATCCACTATAATAACGAACGACGTAAAAAGCCATTTATAGCGGTTAATATGGCGGCTATTCCCTCTGAATTGGTTGAAAGCGAGCTGTTTGGATTTGAAAAAGGGGCATTTACTGGAGCCATAGCACGCAAACCCGGCAAATTTGAGGATGCTAACGGGGGAACGATTTTCCTGGACGAAATTGCCGAATTGAGTTTGAACCATCAAAGTAAACTGTTGAGGGTTTTACAGGAACGCGAAGTAGTACGAATTGGCGGTAACGAGAAGATAAACCTGGATATACGCCTGATCGTAGCAACGCACAAAAACCTGGCTGAAGAAGTAAAGAAAGGCGCCTTTCGCGAAGATTTATACTACAGAATCATGGGCCTACCTATTGAACTGCCACCATTGCGTGACCGAGGAAATGATGTGTTGATCTTAGCCAAATATTTCCTTGATGATTTCGCGAAGCAAAATAGGCTAGGCACTGTAACTATTGCCGAAGACGCAAAAGAAAAGCTTTTGCGCTATCAGTACCCCGGCAACATAAGAGAGCTGAAAAGTATTATTGACCTGGCAGCAGTAATGTGCGATAACAACATCATTAAAGCAAACGATATTACCTTTAATGCCATAAGGCGCGACGATGCATTTATAATGGAACAGCAAACCTTAAAACAACATACCTGCGATATTATAAAGCACTATCTCAAAAAAAACAATAATGACGTTGTTGCGACCGCCAAAATACTCGACATTGGCAAAAGCACCATTTATAAGATGATCCAATTGGGTGAATTGGAGTAAAAAACACTTCCGGATTCCCCCCTGCGGATATTTTTCCGGGGAATGGAAAACGATAAGAATCAATCAATTTTATTTTATTGATAATCAATGTGATACAAATATATTTTATTTGGTATGGTTTTGACGGGATGTTTAGCTTAAAATGCAACAAGCACTTCAAAAAAATGATAATCCTATTAATAATTACAACCTTTATTAAAGCGATAAAGGCAAAGCGCTATAAAGAAGCGCGGCTGATCACAGTTAAGTCAAATGAAGTACCCGGATTTAACTTTTATCGCCGTAATTGATTTTTTGACAAATAACGCAGCAATAATGGCCGGCACTGAAGAACTATACGATCTATCTCAATTAACTGCTATAAGCAGAGGTAACGAATTATTCGTAAAAAAAATGGTAGCTATTTTTTGCGGTGATACGCCTGGAATGCTGCAAACTATGATGGACGCCTATTACGCCGGCGACCTGGAAAAAATGGGAGAGGTGGCCCACCGCATAAAACCAAGCATTGACAACTTGAGCATCACCTCGATAAAACAAACCATCCGCGATATAGAAAAAATGGGGTCGGGCGATTTACCGGTAATCGGTTTAAAAGAAACACTCGATAAAGTTATCACTACTATAAACGAAGTAATTGCTTCGCTAAAAACAAAATATCCGGCTTAAAAACCCCAATAAAAATGAAGGTTGTACAATTGCTATATAAAAATGGAATTTATTATGACCGGCGCGGCGATGAATTGACGGGAAATGGTGCCTCGCTTGTTTTAGCCTTTGGCAATAAAATGGTACTGGAAACAGATAGTATTTACACCCAATTAAAAGCTGATCACCCCTTGGCCGAAATAGTATTGTGCTCCACATCCGGAGAAATTTATGACGATGTGGTTTATGACGCTACAGTATCGGTAGTTATAATGGAGTTTGAAAAAACGCTGATTAAATCAGTCAGTATAAATATTGATGATGCATTAAATAGCTTCGAGGCCGGAAAATCCCTGTTTGATCAGTTAAATAGCAAAGATTTGTCGTACGTGCTCATCATCTCGGATGGAAGTACGGTAAATGGCAGCGAACTGGTACGGGGGATAGAGCAAGTTAACCATGGCAAAGTACCGGTAACCGGCGGCATTGCCGGCGATGGCGACAAATTTAGGTATACCATTGTGGGTTGCAACCAGGAACCCGCAAAGGGAAACGTAGCCGCCATTGGTTTTTATGGCGAAAGCTTAAGAATTGGACACGGTTCGCTGGGCGGTTGGGAAATATTCGGGCCCGAAAAAAGGGTTACCCGCTCTGTATCGAACCGTCTTTTTGAAATCGATGGCAAAAGTGCATTAGATGTATATAAACATTACCTGGGCAAATATGCTGAAGAATTGCCGGGATCGGCGTTGTTATTTCCTTTATATGTACGGGCTGATGGTAGCGAAAGCTCAGTGGTGCGTTCAATTTTATCGATCGACAATGAAGAACAATGTATGGTATTTGCGGGCGATATACCCGAAGGCGCCCATATCCAGTTTATGAAAGCCAATTTTGATAAATTAATTAATGCTGCCCAATCCGCTGCCGATAGCACGCTTAAGCGCATACCGGGTATAATTTCGCCTAAACCGAAGCTGGCATTGCTGATAAGTTGTGTAGGCCGGAAACTCATTTTAGGAAATCGCATAGATGAGGAAGTTGAAACCGTGAAGGAAGTTTTTGGGAGTGATACCCTATTATCAGGTTTTTACTCGTATGGCGAGATTTCGCCGATTAATTATAATACAAAATGTAAATTGCACAATCAAACGATGACCATAACAACCTTTGATGAGGAAACAATAGCTGATGGCTTATCACAAATTACTACAGCGGCAACTTAATAAATACATTGGGGATGATAATATTACGCCTGAAAAATTTCAGCGACTGGTTGACGCTGTAAATGAGTCGTATTTGGCGTTTGAAAAAGACAAAGAGCTATCGGACCATGCCTTCACAGTTAGCCAGCAGGAATATGCCGATATAAACAGCCTGCTTAGGGAAGAAGTTGTATTAAGGCAACTTTCTATACAAAAACTAAAATCTATACTTGGCCATTTCGTGTCGGAAAACAGAGAATCTTTGACCGAAAAAGACGATGACCTGCTGGAAGTAGTCGATCAACTAAACGACGAAATGAACAGGCGAAAAGAAGTTGAAGAGCAGTTGCGGCTGGCCAAAGAAGAGGCTGAAAAGGCAAGTATAGCGAAATCAGATTTTTTCTCCGTTATAAGTCACGAAATACGCACACCGCTAAATGCCGTAATTGGCATGGGCCACTTACTTCATAAAAACCAACCACGGCCCGACCAGGTAGAAAACCTGAACGCCTTACGAATGTCGGCCAATAATTTATTAGTACTGATAAACGATATACTTGATTTTAACAAGATAGAAGCAGGTAAACTCGACCTGGAAGAAGCACCATTTAACGTTAAAAAATTAGTGAAAGATATTGTCACCGCTAATACTAATGGTGCCAGCGAAAGGGAAAATGGAATCTCGTTACTCATTGATGATAATATCCCGGATTATTTCCTGGGCGACTCCCTGCGGCTAGGCCAGGTATTAAACAACCTGGTTTCGAACGCGGTGAAATTTACGCAAAAGGGTTTTATAGCTGTGAGGGTTGACCTGGCTGAATTAAATGTTAAGACCGCTGTTATAAAATTTTCGGTACTGGATACCGGAGTTGGTATAGCGCCCGAAAACATTCGGGGTATTTTTTTACCGTTTATGCAGGCGTCAACGTCAATTACCAGGCAATATGGTGGTACGGGCCTAGGCCTGGCTATTACCCGCAGGATATTGCAATTGCTGAACAGCGATATCGAGGTTGAATCGAAAGTTGGTAAAGGATCGAAATTCTTTTTTAGTGTTGAACTTAATATCGTAGCGATTGATCCGGAAAACCCCTACCAGTATGATACCATTGATTTCGACTTGAAATTCGCGCGAATATTACTGGTGGAAGATACCATGTTTAACGTGCTTTATGCCACCCAACTGCTTGAAGGCTGGAATGCGGAAGTTGAAGTTGCCGAAAACGGGGCACTGGCTGTTGAGATGATGAAAACCGGACAATATGATCTGGTACTGATGGACCTTCATATGCCAGTGATGGACGGTTATATTGCCACCATTAAGATCAGGGAGTTTAATACTACTGTACCAATAATTGCCCTTACAGCTTCGGCAACCAGCAACGTACGGGAAAAGGTAACCGAAGCCGGCATGCAGGACTATGTTACCAAACCGCTTAATCCGGATGAATTTTTTATTAAGATAAGAAAGTATTTAAATTGATTTAAATACTCCTGTCCTTTCCGATGTGCGATCCGGCATTTTTTTCAGGGTGCCAGTTCCATCTTTTTGATAACCCGGTACCAGCGATAGAAATAAGACATCATCCTGAGGAAATTCATGTAAACAGCCACTCCTACCACCTGGATGATGATAACCCAATATACATTGAATAACATGGCTGCAAAAAACGAGATCAGCAGGATGCTGATATGCAGCCTCAGTATCTTATTAGTAGCCTTTGAATGTACAAGATAATGTTTGGTGAGCAAGTGGTGCAGGTGTGTCCTGTCGGCATGGAAAGGTGATTTTCCTTTTTTTATTCGGGTGTAGAACACGCGGACAGCATCTATAACAGGGATCATGCAACTACCGGTAACCAGTGCGATAAACTCGGAGGTGACCTTCGAGCTATTATCACCCGCTTCTCGGATAAAATTGATACCTACCGCCGAGATCACCAACCCGAACAAAAGCGACCCGCTATCACCCATAAATACCCGGGCGGGCTGCCAGTTATATTTTAAGAATACTACCAGCGCTACGCATAAGGGCAAAAGAAGGAATAACCACCCTCTGGCCGGCACTAACATACTCATGGCGGCAAGCACCAAAATATTTATCAGCGCCATGCTGCCCGCAAGTCCGTCAATACCATCCATTAAATTGAAAGCATTAGTAACACCTGTAATAATAAGCACTGTTAGAAAGTATTGTAGTATAATGGGAAGCTCATGGATGCCGAAAAGACCATGTAATGATGTTATCCTTGCCCCATCCCATGCTATTGCGCAAGCGCATAGTATTTGCAGCAGCAACCTTAATTTTACTGAAAGGTGGAGCCTGTCATCCAAAAGGCCGGTTATCATAATTACAAGGATGGCGGCAATCATAGTAATGTGGCCTAAAATGAACAATTGCAGGGGAGCCGAAAATAGCGCAACCAGGCATACACTTAGCACAATTACCAAACCACCAATAGCCGGCACTGGCTGCTGGTGAAATTTGCGGTGGTTTGGCACATCAACCAGGCCCAGTTTTGGGCTAAGTTTGATCATTATCGGGAAAAGAACAGTTGCCGAGGCCAAAGTAAGGCCCACAGAAAAAATAAGTTGTAAAAGTGAAGTACTCATAGCTTAATAAGGTAATTAGCGGTGTTCGTAAAAAAAAGCCGGCGATTGCAGGTGCCCCAGTTCAAATTGAATTAATTTTTCGCCTGATAGCTTTTTCGAAATTTTGGAGGTAAGCTTTCTTTTTTCGGGGGCCTGTAAAGCGCTTAAGATCATATGTTCGTACTTATCAGTAACAAGTTTCCAGTTATACCGCCTATGGGCGATCTCGCTCATTACGCGGGCGACTTTTTTCAAATCAGCTATTTTTTGAGTATTGATGAGGGTTATCAGTTCTTCTTCTGACCTAAAGTATAAGGCTTTCCCTTCGGTGGTAGTTCTGTTATATGACACGCCATACACCATCATGGGCAAACCCAAATACATGGCCTCAACAAGCGACGGGTTTGTACCGCCCGCACTGTGGCCATGCACGTATAAATAGCAGTTACCTCGCAGTACATCAAGCTCCCGTTGGTTGTAAATTGGGTCGAGCAGTATGATATTCTGGAATTGAGAAAATTGTTGACGGATCTCTTTTCCGTACTGGCTGTTATTCCAGTTGCCAACCATAACCATGGTGTGCTTAGGCAGCTTCGAAAACGCGCCTAATACTATGGCTATATTGTTTTCCGGTTCAATACGGCATACCTTAAACGCATAGGGATTTTTCAGGAACGGATATTTTTCCTTATCGGCAGCTGTTGGTGTTGCTTTTATTGTATGATCGGCGCCATATTCAATAATATTGCTCAGCGTTTTATACCTAACCGCCGTATAATCCTGTATCGACTCGTTATCTGCGATATCAGCGTGCGAGAATTTAACGGCCATCCATTCGGCCGCCCATAAATACAGGCGTGCCATTTTACTCCATTTGTTCCTTTTCCATTCAATACCGTCAATAGATATCACTATTTTTTTATTGGTAAAAAGGCGCACAAACGGCAGCATAAAACCGCCGCTCACACCAAGTATAAGCAAGACATCCGCATAAAATATGGCGTGTAAAATGCTTAAGCAATCGTAAATAATACTTTGGGCGCCGTTTGCCTCAAGCGGCAGGTAAATTAACCGGGCACCTTTATAACTTGTAAGTCTTCCGCTTTTCGGATATTTTTTTCCTGAACAATAAACGGACATGTCCCACTTCGCGGCCAAATTATCAACAAGATGTTCGGCAAGTGTTTCAAACCCGCCGTAATTTGCAGGCAGGCCTACTGTTCCAATAATTGCTATTTTTTTATTCTTCATAATTAATTTGCGTTAGTTGTTGTTTGCCAATTATGTGCCATATATATAATTATTTGCATATCAGCTATTTATATATATATATATATCATCGTGTTGATTTCCATTTTGTGGATTAAACTTCCAGTAACGGAGCCCCTGCAAAAATTTCTTCATTGACATTGAAAGTGCTTTTGATTTTTCTCCGGAATGCTGACTGCGAAAAATGCTGTGCCCTACACCAGGCTGATAGCGCCATCTTGCGGTAATAGGCTTCATCAGAATATAAATGCTGAATGGCAGCTGTAACGACCTCAACGTCGCGGGAATCCGCATATATACCATCCACGCCATCATTTACCAATTCTGTAACACCACCAACGGGCGGCACGATCACGGGTAAGCCATAGTACATCCCTTCCAAAACCGTCATGCCGAAAGTTTCAAGCCACTGGTCGGTTAGCGAAAGGTTAACAACTATATGAGCGCTTTTATAAAATGGCGATGTATTTTTTTGTGCAGGATAGATAAGGCAATTTTCCGGCGCGCCAGTTTCTTTCTGAAATAATACGACGTCTTTCAATGAAGCATTTAATACCAGCTTAAAAGTAATATCCGGTAATACCCCGGCAATTTCAACAAACTTGTAGATGCCTTTATACGCCTTGAGCGAGCTTAACATGAGTACAGTGAAGGGATTTTTTTTATCTGGGCATACTGTTTTCATTGCTTCATTGGCAAAGGAATCAGGTAAAGCATTATATACAACGCGTGACTTTTCACCTGAAAAATTAAACTGCCCCTTAACAAATTCTGAAACGAAGATTATCTCATCCGAACAAAACGCCGCAATTTTTACCAGGAATGATTTTAGTAATGGCGGCTTTATGCTAACCTCGTGTATATGGTAAATAACCCGGCAGCCACGGCATATGCCTGCCAGCGCAGCCCCAAAAGGCAGCAAAGTATTAACATAAACCGTGTCGTTCTTTTTAAGGGCAAACAGCAATGTTGAAAATAAAACCAACTGCGACCATGTGAATAACAATAAAGTAATAAATTTATTGGGGCTCCACCTGTAAAATATATTATACTGACTCACCCCTTCAATATTGCTCAGTATACCATTTCCCGATGGGGTCGAGGTGTACAGGTGAACCTCGCTGGTCGCTGTTAATATTTCGAGCGACTGGCGCAATACCAAAGGGCTTCCACTAAAATCATTTAATAAATGGACAGCTATTATTCTTTTATTTTTCATTTTGTAATTGATCTTGTTTTAAAGCGGTTTGATAAACCTTTTCGAGCATTTCTCCCCTCACGCTCCACCTAAAAAGTTCGTTATACTGTAGTTCGGATAATTGCTTTTCTTTCAGCATGAAATCATTATCCCAAAACAGTTTAGTTATTTTCCGGGCAAGCATAGCGGTTGTTAAATTATAAGTGCTGTACGGTACAGACAAGGAGGAGCCAGGGTGCAGCATATCGCCGGGGCCGCAATTCTTTAAGCAAACTATAGGTAACCCGTAGCTCATAGCCTCCGGTATTACCATGCCTGCGCCTTCGTGTGAAGGGAAAAGAAATACGGAAGCTGACTGGTAAATATGCTTTATCTCGCCTTTTGCTATCCATTCAATAAATTCTACTCCACGGCCAATACCCTCATCCGCCGTTATTTTTTTTAACAATGCCTTGCATGGCCCCGACCCTACCAGTGTAAGCTTAACTTTATTTTGAAAGTCGGGAGATAAGGCCTTATAAAATATTGCAAAGCTCCTGATGGCTATATCAAACCCTTTTAATGGCACAAACCTGCCGGCAGAAACTATGCGAAAAACACCATCTGTGCGCCCTGATTTTATGTCAATCTCAGTATCAGCCGCAACAGATGGATGAATAATGTAATCTTTTGTTAACCTAAGCTTTTTAGCTGCCTCGGTATTCATGCAGATGATAACCGCGGCTTTATGTTTACAGATGGCCAAAAACGGATCAACGTTCCATGAAATATTTTTGATGAGCCATAACATCCTGTCTTTTAAATAGGCCCTTTTGCCATAAACCGGCAAAATATATTCGCGCGGGATCTTTGGGTGGTGGCCAACATGGCCCCATACCATCGGTTTGCCCAAAATCCAGAGAAACGAAGGTGTCCAGTCGTTATGAAAATTAAGGTTGTGGACTATATCTACGTTAAGTTTTTTTTGTTTTAACCATATTGCCAGGGTCAGTTGCCACCCATAGTAATATATCATGCTCAGCAATGGCCCTTTTTTCCACCAGCGCGCCCAAAGCGGCCAATCAAAGTACAGGAACGACAGCCTTGAAAACAGGTCTGCTATTTCCGGGTGTTGTGCTATATATTTTTCAATGGCTGGCCGGTTATTTTTGCGGGTTACCGCAATTACCTGTTGATACCGTGCAGCCTGTAGCAGCATATTCCATCCCATTGCGTCTTCGGATCCTTTATAAGGATTTACAGCATAAGCGGTTATGAGTACCTTTTTCATGCCTGCATCAACTCTCTTTCAAGCTCCATTAACTCGAACAATGTCTTTTTCCCACGGCGTTTTAATAGCCTGGCGGGTATGCCGCCAATTACGCTATCAGGAGGAAATGATTTATTGACTACAGCGCCGGCAGCAATTACGCAGCCATCGCCTACATTTACGCCATCTAATATGGTAACCTTGCTGCCTATCCAACAATTTTTTCCAATTGTGATACCTTTGCGGCTCACTCCCTGCAAACGGATCAGTTCGCAAGGATCATTAAAGAAATGGTTCTCCGGATGGCAGCTAAAATATTGGCCTATGATGCAATCGTCGCCAATTGTTAAGCCGCCGGCGCCACCCAGGTAGGCAAATTCGCCAATGCCTGCATTGTTCCCTATCGTTATAAACTCGCCGATATTATTTAACGAAGTAGCTACTATTAAACGGCTAAATGCGCCTATGCCTACATTGTTGCCAATGCACACCCCACTTTTGCCGGCCCCGCTTATGTAAACAAAATCGCCGGGTTTAAAGTATTTGCCCCAGGTTATCCTGGAAAGGAAACTAAACCTGACACCCTTGCCGGCCATCATCCTTTTTGGGTTCCTGAACCGGAACAATAGCTTAGCGCCCCGTAAAAATGCCGCAAATTGCGCGAACGAAAAATACAGGATCTCGCCCATGGTTAATGATTCATCGAACCTGAACGATGGGTTCCTGTATTGCACTAATCTTTCAAAGAATGCTTTCATAGTTCAGGTTTTTAATGTAGTTAAAAATTAACCCGAGGGTGTCAGGCAGTTGATTATTTTCAAGGGGTATATAAAGCGCTTTTTCCGAATTCTTTTTTAATGTATTGAATAGGGAAAGATATTTTTTGGTAAGGCGGCGGATGGTAGGTGCATCCAATTCCTGTTTCCGTTTAAGTATTATTTCATCATCGGCATATAAAAAGAAATTAAGCCTGGGTTTTAAAAGAAAATGGTAACACCAGGTAGTGAATAACGGCGAAAGGCTGATATTACTTCGTTTGGCATCGTTAATAAAATCAAAGTAATAGCGGTCGTATAATACCACGTAGCCTAAGCGAACATACCTTAGCTGCACATACCACTGACCAAGCAGGTAATCAAGATAGTAATAACAAAAACGCAGGCGCGACGACCATTTACTCTTGTTATTTCCCATCCGGGGCAATGTTTGGGCTGCAATAATTTCTGCTTGTTTTTTACCGTGTTTCCAGGCGCTCAGTATAGGCAATAAACCCGGCCTGTGGCGCAAGACGATCACTTTTTTGCGGAGCTGCTTATCAACCAGCTGGCGGATATTTTCGATAACGGTACTTTTACCTGCTCCGTCGACACCGCTGAAGGTAATAATAAAACCCTTGGTGCCAAAAAGGTGCTTTACAGAGTCGATGCCATATTTAACCTTGTTAAATAAACCGCTTATACCCTTGTTCTGCGTGGCTAACAAAATGTATTTTAATGCTAAGGATTTTAAAAACTTGTCATATTTATAACCATTTTTATAACTGGTAACTGGCAGCGAGTAAGTATGATACAGCAGATTATTTAACTGCGCCCGGCTATATGGCCCGAGCCTGTTGAAGAACTCCTGGTAACGGATGGGTATGTCGCAATTGTTTAACCAGTAAAACAACCAGGTGTACGAAAAATCATCTATTAGCGAGGGTACTTTAATTCCATGTTCGTTTTCCTTTGCCTCAGCCAATAATTTTTCCGCGTTAAGGAAAACAAGCGACTTCCTTTTAAATGTATTGATCAGATCGAGGTGCAATAAACTGCCGTCTATCAACACGATTTCAACCCTATACATGAAACTCTTTTTTTGCTGATTAATACCCGCAACAAGTACATGATTTGCCAATTGCGTAACAGCTTTTTTTGCATCATGTTTACCAATGCACATATCGATGTCCGAATTTTCAGGTAAAGTTTCAATACCCCTGTTCATCCATTTTAAAGCTGCATATGGTGTAGGTTTTAACATCAGGCCGAGATCGTTCAATAGCAATATACGCGCTGGCGCCATAAACAATTTATACAATTGCCAGTTCAGCGCTTCATTCCAGGTTGTTAAGAGCCGGTCAACCTGCACGTGCCATACCGGTTGCTGATGATAGGCATCAAGATAATAAGATACTATATATAGAAGGTATAACCTTTCAGCTTCATAAATGTCAATTTGATGCTCGTTTATAAATTCTTTCCAGTACGGCAAAGCAAATAGTTCGTCCAATTCGGCGCGTATGGTACGATAGCCTTTATGGCCGATAAGGATATTTGACTGGTAAACAAAATGGAAGAGGTCGAAAAGCGCAGGCATTTGTTTATGGCCCAGCTCAAGGTCTATGCAATGGAGTTTTTCTTTTTGACACATAACATTCCAGGGCGTAAAATCGCCGTGCGCTGTGCTGGTGGTAAACGCGTTGTTTAACGGGCGTGCTTTTTGCAGTTGTACCAGCTTATCAACAATGCCCTGTGGCATCCGTTTATCGTACATGCGTTGCAGTTCCAGTATCCTGATCTCCAGTTTCAATGCAAAATCTGTTTCAGTATAATTAACTGATGATAAGCCCGTTTGCAGCCATTCTTTAACGGCATTGAAAGGAAGTTTCGCAAAACGATCGGTGCGCCGGGTGTTCAAGCCGATATCATTTAGCTTAACACAACCGTTGTCAATATTAATGGGGATAGGGAAATTTACATATTTAAAATTATGGCGTTGTAAAGCTTGTAGCTGTTCTGTTTCTTTTTTCAAATTTTCTTCGGCCCTTTTTGTTAATGGAATTTTGGTGAATTGCGCCGTATTTTTGCCACCATTATATTCCCATAAAATAGCTTTACGGTTAGGGCCAATAGTGCCCGAGAACCATGCCCATCGTGACGATTTAGTGGCCAGGACTGAGTCTGATGCATCGCTTATGTAAAAGGAAAAACTGCCGTTACTGAACAGCCTTAACAAGCCGGTTGCCGCGGCAATTTTTACAATGGCGACAAACACACCCGGGCGCAGGCCCTTATTATGGTAAAATTTTAAAAAATCGGCATGCCGGTTTTTTTTTGGCCATATCCAGCGGATGGAACCATCGGGGTTTGTACGGTAACTGCAATCGACCCGTTTTTCTATTTGTTGTGAAAAGTGCAAACTGGCTTTAGTGGTTGCCCGGTCTAACGAATAAATAAAGGATGAAATATCAGTATGCATAATAGTTATTTTACTAACCGTTTCCCATTTTTATGCCAACAGCTCAGCGCTATTATATCTATTTGATTATTAATTGTTTATGTTTATAATGGCAAAAGCAAAATCTATATTCAAGAAGGTATTTTCCATTATCTGGAAAAGGCGAAAAAAGGAATGGAACAGAAATTAACGATCAGGCAGCAGTGTTTATAAGCCGGGGCGTCTGGCCGGAGGCTATATAAAGATCAGGACGTTTCCTTTTCAGGAATGATATTTCGCTGGGGATAAAGCGGTAATTTTTATCGAGGCTAATGGAGAAAATTAACATTTGGTAAAACAGGATGCCATAGTTGGTTTCACCAAAAATGCCAAACTCGGTAAAGGAGTTGATAAGTACTGGTATAATTACACCCAAAAGCATCAGCTTTTTTTGTTGGGGTTCTTTTAAAAAACCACGGATGGTAGATACTAATTGTATAAGTGCCAGGGTTAAACCAACAAAGCCCAGGTTCATTAATACCTGCATAAAGGTATTGTGCGTCATGTGCGCTGTATAGCTATGTACACTGGAAAACTTGTCCTTATAATCTATCCGCATAAAACCAAACCCGAACAAGGGTTCGCGCGGCAGGCCTTCGTTGATCAACGCTTTCCAAAAAGGCATACGGCCGGTCATGGAGAGCACATCATCGATACCGCCTTTTCGCATAATTAATGTGGATATACCGATAGGCAAAACAGCCAGTATGACGGCGTAAATGGAGTATTTTACGATCTTAAGGTCGAATTTACGCAGGTGAAAGTAAACGATGATCAACAACCCCACCAATGACGACCGCGATTTTGTTTCGATAAGCACAATGAGCAGTGTTAGTATCTTTAGCCAGGTAAAAAAACGGTAACACGGCTTGTACAGGTCAAATATCAGGCACGAAATACCCAAGCCACAAATCATTCCAAGCTCATTGGGGTTCATAATATATCCCCCCAATCGCCTTTCTTCGCCCCCTTCAACCAGTCGGAAGAAAACATTCGGTGCGGCTATCATGCCCACCACGAAGATCAGCATCAGCATAAATACAGTGTTGCCCATCAGGTTGGAAAACTTTATAGTATTATCAGGGAAATAGGTATCGAGCAGCATCAGGCATTTCATAAAATAAAACGCGAAAAGCAGGCTCTCAATATCCATTATCCATTGCAGCAAACTGTAGCCAACATCGGTACTCCACAAAAAGGAAATAAAGCCTAATGCTATATAGGTAAAATACAGAAACGGCGAAAAAACATTTTTCCACCTGAAGGCCGATATGGCACCCTGTTTTACGATCATTTGATGCAGATAAAATGCCGCGCCGGTCATACCCAAACGGCTCACTACTTTAATTACACGTGTTATGCCTACATTTTCGCTCCAGGTAAAAAAGCCGGCAACCATTAAAAAAAGCACAATAAGCAGTAACCAGCCCATTCGTTTTAAAAATAGATTATGGTCGATCATATTTGCGTTTTTTTTCACGCCTGGTATAATTGATGAAACCTGCCTATTATTGAATCCCAATTAAACGTATTACTGATCATTTTTTGGGCATTATTGCTTAATTCAATTGCTTTATAGTGCTCGTTTACCTGCTCAAATATTTTTTGCATACCCTGGCTAATTTCAACGGAGTGGGTATATTTAATAACAACGCCAGCATTGTACTCTTTAATGTAGTCGCCCATGTTTGTTGCCTCGGTAACCAGGCAGGGTATACCCATAGCTGCGGCCTCAAGTACGGCTGTAGGTAACCCCTCGTTCCGGCTTGGCGCGGCAAACATATTGCACTGCTGTAATAGGCCATTTTTTTCGTCGCCATATTTCGAACCAAAAAATACAACTGCATCGCCCAATTTTAAATCTGAAGCTATTTTACGCAATTTGCCTTCGCCTGCCCCGCCGCCAATTATCCATAATTGTGAACCCGGGTTACGCAGGTTAAAAATTCTAAAGCCTTCAAGTAGTACTTTAAGGCCCTTGGTATAAATATCAAGCCTTCCACAAAATCCAATTACAAATTTCGATGGGTCCAACAGAAGTTGTTTTTGTTCAGCAACCTCAAAGCCATAGGGGATCAATACTGATTTATTATTTTGGAAAACAGTTTGGAGGCCAGTTATTTCGGATTTGCCCAAACTATGAATAGCCCGGGCGGCCAATAACAAACGGCGCTCAAACAGGGCGAAATATATTTTCTTCCGGAACCAGCTACGCTGCATAGCTATGGTGTTATAGCTGCCATGCGGGGTAAAAACAAAGGGTATATTATTATCTTTTAAACACATTGCGGCGGCGTACATAGCAGGTATAAAGCCGCCATGTAAATGGAAGGTGGTATTAGCTATTCGCCCGCGTATCGCCGCCCGTAATTCGGGTGCCAATACATATGGATTTTTTTTCGACTGGTAAAGCCTTGTAAAATATTCCCGATGGGGGTAATTATGCACCGGGTTGGCGGTTATACCCCAAACTTCAACGCTTTCACCAGCCAGCGTTTGTTTAGTTGCCAGTTCGTGCACCACTTTGTTCACCCCGTTCATGCGCTGCGGGTTTCCTTTTCCGAGGATTAAATGAATGATTTCCATAAAAATTGATTTTTGCGTTTGAGTACAATTAGCCAGTACCCTATAATTACTAACTGGTTTAAAATAAGGCCTGCCATTACGCCATAAAGTTCCCAATGCTTTAGCAGCCATGGCGCCATGCACAGGTTTAGTACGACTGAAAATATATAAGCAAAAAAATATTGTTTGTTAAGATGCAGTGAGCGGATAGCTATGCGGACCGGATAACCTATTGCCATTAACAGGTAAACCATGCTAAGCCCATAAATTACAAACGAATAACGCCCATAAGCCAGCCCTCCGGCAAACTGCATGATTTGTTTTGCAAAAACCGAGAATAACAGCAAAAATGGAACTATCAGGCATATGCATTTTTTTAATAAAACGAACCAATAGGCACGTTGCTCCCCAATAAAGGCTGCTGCCTTAGGTACAACATAATTCTCGATAGCTTGAAACAGGAGGTTTAAAAGGCCAAACATGTATTGCGCCAGCCTTAATGCCCCAAGAGCGGCAACCCCCAAAAACCATCCGGCGGCTATCACAAAGAAATAGCCGGAGCCCCACTGTAATACTGCTGAGCCCATCAGCCAGCCTATTTTATTTTTTTGTAAACCCCATGCGTACCTGATTGAAGTTGTACATAATGGTACGGGGTGCAATAAGATTATGGCTGTTATGACAGACGGTATAAATGTAAACCCAATAATAAACCACGCCGTAACCTGGGTTAAATTATGCAGCCGCCAAAATGCCAACAATAACACTACCTGCAAAAAATTGGTGAACAAGTCGATAATAAATGCTGACTTCCCCTTTGTTTGGGCAATAAAAACGCGACGTAAAAAATCCTGCAGCAAATAAAAACAAGTGGCAACTATGGCCATTGATAGCAGCACTTTATTATTACTAAACCAGCCTGTACCGATGTTTATTGCATACAATAAGGGGATAAGTGCCAGCAATACCGATGCTACAATCAACTGCTGCCCCAACATGCCGCTTGTAAACTTTTGCCTTTTGGAGACACTTAGGGCGGGATATATAACCTGATAAATTTGCGAACTGAAAGCCATGGTTACGGATAGTAGAAATAATTGAACCATGGTGATAACTGAGAATTTTCCGTATTCGGTTAAGCCTAATGCACGCGCAAGCAAAAGATTGGTGCCAAATGCCGAAGCGCTAACCACTACCTGGTCAGCCACTACCCAATATTTTTCGGGGACAGCTTTAAAAGGTGTCTTCATCTGCGGCTTTTTTAAATTTTTTGTGGAATAATTCTTTTACCTGTGTTAGCAAACTGGGTATATACCCAGCCCTGTTTAACACAAATTGCATGTTCGGCAGGTTTAATTCGTCTTTTAACGCATCAGCCTCTTCTATGCAATTCTTTTTTGTGCGGCGGCTATCTAGCATCAGCAGGTTAAGGTTGGCTACTGCCATGAGCATAATGCTCACAGGATTTTCGCTTATCGGGAAGTTTTTAATGATTATTAAGTCAAATTCGCTTCTTAGCAATTCAATGTGCTTCTTCCAGTTGCTTGGTTTTTCAAGCTCGCCTTTTAACTCTTGTTCGGCTATCAGCAACAGTGTTTTTTTATCAAGCAGCGCTGCTTCAAGTTCAAGATTGGTGGAAATAAATGTTTTTCCTTCGAGAGGCTTAAAAGACGTAACCGTTATTACCATTCCTTCATTAAGCGCTCCTTTTAACTCCATTTGCAATACCCAACTTTTCAAGAACCGGGGCTTTTTATTTGTTTTGTTATAATTATAATAGGGAATAGATGCGGCAACGGGCGTATCGGAAAGGCGGTGAATAATATCCAGGCTACTAACTCTTGCTTTAAGTGAATGCACCCCAAATACGAGAAAAACGCCACTAAACAGCCCTAATATTCCCGCCAATATGGTAATGATAATCACATTAGGCGACACCGGTTTTTCAGGAACTTCACCCACGGAAATAATCCGGTGGAAAGATATAGTGGCTGCTTTAGCAATATCTGCTTCGGTACGTTTTTCACTTAAAAACCGGTAGGTCTGGTCGTTTAAATCAAAATTCCTGTCCAAAATACCCATGTTTTTTTCGCGGCCGGGTAAGCCTACAAATACCTGTTCGGCGTCTGTTATGCTTTGTTGTAGGTTATTGTACTTTATCCTTAAACTTATTTTTGAATTTTTTATGCTTTCCTGCAGGTAATCAGTAATATCCTTCAGTTTGTCGTCAATTACTTTTACCTTTTCGTTTTCGGGAGTATATTTTAACAGTAGATCTTGTTTATCTTGCTGTAGCTCCTTAATTTTCTTTACCAGTTCGGTGCTTAACAGGTCGGTAAATTCTTCATAATTGGGCGCCAGTTCTAAAAAATGGTCTTTCCCCGTGCTGATATAGTAGTTAAGGCTGTCTATTGCGTTCAAGCTCATTTGCACGCTGGCCAGTTCTTTTTTAAGATCGGCAATCTTACGTAAATCCGTCTCGGTTTCCTGTTGAATGTTTACAATGTTATGTTTATCCCGGTAGTCCTCTATATTATTTTCGCTCGATGCAAGGTTTTGGCTGTATGTTTTTAGTTGGGACTTTAGGAAGGTCTCCGTGGTATCGGCCGATTTAACCCTTTCCTGTACATAATCAGCGATGTATTCTTCTGATAGTGCGTTAACTACATCAGCAGACTTTTGCGGCACCGGGCACTTGTAACTGATGCGCAAAACAGGTACATCTTTATCAACTGACATGACGTCCAAATCAGCAATGATCTTATTTATCAGCTGATTTTCGGAGTTTACCGTAAATTCATAATTATCGTTTACTTCGATGTTATTTTTTTGGATAAAAAGAAGATCATTCCTGGTTATGAAAAGCTCTGCTCCTTTAAGTTTAACCGGGTGATTGAACGAACCCTTAACATCTTCGCCCGAGTCTGTCCTTAATTCAACGAGCGAATCCCGGTAAATTTTTATTTTAACCGGATTGTCGTAAAACGCCGAATCACTAACATGGGCTGTGACTATAAAGGGTGATTTTATGTATAACTCTTTTTTACAAAGTTTGCCTATCCGGTAAATTGATACTTTAAGGGGCAAACCCACAATGGCCTTCTTTACCAATGACTCTGATTTTAGCAATTCAACTTCAGCGTCGATCTGGTTGCTTGAAGCAAACACATCGAAGTCTTTATACAGCTTTCCATCAGCGATGCCATTATGAATATCTGCAAGCTTTATTTTTGCAGTGCTCTCGTATTCCGGTGTCGCATATTTAAGGTATTCACGGGCTACAAAAAGTGAAAGCAGCATACTAAAAATTATGACAGGCAATCCCCTGAATAGTGTTTTTAAAAAACTGTAGCTATTATTTGAGTTGTCCATCTTTGCTTATTTTTTTAATAATCCATAAAGAAGTACTACAGAACTAATAGCTTCAGCTATAGGAACGATAGTTGAGCCTGCTCTTTTGTCCCAATGTTTTCCGCTACGGCTGGGCACGTACACCATATCACCTGGATGCACCTGTACATTGGCGGCCAGGTAATCATTCATTTTAGTAAGGTCCACTATCAGGGTAACAGGTTGGTTGTTTACCATGCGGATGATCTGCACTTTCTTTTTATTGGCGTAGAAATCAAAATCGCCTGCCAGTGCCACTACATCCAGCAGTGAGTTATTGTCCCTTTCTAGCAGGTATTTGCCGGGTGCTTTTAACTCGCCAAGTATGGTTACCTGCTTGTTTAATACCTTTAATTCGATTATTGGATTTACGATCCATTTTTTGAATCCGTTCTTCAGTTTTTCCTTCGCCTGTGGTATGGTTAGGCCTGCAAGGTTTACCTCGCCAAGTTTCGGCACGGTTACATTGCCGTCTACATCCAGCATGAGCCATTTACCGTAAACTTCGTTTGAGTTATAAATGCCGTAGGTTGAGCCCACGCTTAAATCATCATTGTCCCAAACGCTGATGTTTATCTTGTCATCCCGTTGAAGGGTGTATTGATAATCGGGGTCGTATTTAAAAATTGTCGTATCAATCCTGGCGTTGTCAGCTTCTTTTGGCTGTGTAGTAATCAGGTTTTGGGTAGCGCACGACGAAAAAAGTAGTACTGAAGCGCATAGGATAGTTAGCAGGGTAATTTTCATTCCGGTTATTGTAAAAATGCGAGCAGTTTGTTAATTAAAGTTGGGCTCTCAGCCCTCATCAATTCTTTAACATCGTTTATTTTGTTAAGTACTTTGGTCAATTTTAACATATCACCTGTGCCTTTAACGATGTAATCGAACGCGCCGAATTTGAGTGCGTTTACCGCCGTGTCAATATTTTCCTGGCCTGATAAAAACACCACGAAGATGTCGGGGTTGAAGCGTTTTATCTTTTTTAATACATCTATACCGCTAATATCATCCATCCCATAGTCAAGGAAAATAACATCAGGCTGCCGGGTAAGGTAGTTTAGGCAGTCGGGGCCGTTGTTAAAACTGGTTACATCGTCGTAGCCCAGGTTGTTAAAATATTGCTTGTAAAGGTGGAGACAATAGGACTCGTCATCTACCAGGAAAATTTTGAAGTTCTTTGTAGGTTCCATTTTGATTTCTTTTGAAAACCTCTTAATCCATTAGGATGCCAATAAGTTATATATTTGATTATCAGATAATTAAATATAAATTATTCACGCAGATTTTCCATTGAGCGGATAGCGATTTCCAGAAATTGGAATTGGTTTTAGACAAAATACAACGGGAAAACAGGCAAATAAGTAGGCAAAGAACTGCTGGTTATTAATTAGCGGAAAAATAAACGGCTGTAAAGCGATTGAACAGGATATAGGGCAGCTTATATAGCGGTAGGTTTTGTTGCTTTTGGAAGGGTGAAATGAAAGGTAGTCCCTTCGCTGGTGGCGGGTTCTATCCATATTTTGCCACCCAGGTTCTCCACAATTTTTTTGGTGACCGCCAGTCCCATGCCGTTACCCTGATATTCATCGTTAGTATGTAATCGTTTGAAAATAATGAACACAGCTTCATGATTTTCCGGCTCAATGCCTATCCCGTTGTCTTTAACGGAAAACAGCCAGTCAGGCCTGCGGTCTTCGCATGAGATGGTAATTAAAGGATGCGTGCCAGGAGCCTGGTATTTCAGACTATTGCCCACCAGATTTTGAAAAATTTGCCTTAAAGGGGCTTTTACTGAATATAAAACAGGCAAATTGCCAACATTTATTTGCGCATGCTTTTCTTCAATTTGTTTTCGGTACAGGCCAACTATTTCCGCCATAAGCTTGTCCAGGTTTACCTCCTCCTGTTTATCCTCGGTCCTTCCCACTCTCGAAAATTCAAGCAGATCCAAAATTATTTGCCGCATACGTTTACCGCCATCCACTGCAAAATGGATGTATTGTTTACCTTTTTCATCGATAATGTCGCCATATTTTTTTTCCAAAAGCGACATGAATGAGGTAACCATTCGCAAGGGCTCCTGCAAATCGTGCGAGGCAACATAAGCAAATTGTTCAAGCTCGGCGTTAGAAAAAGCAAGATCCTTCGCCTGTTGTTGAAGACTGTTATTCAATTTTTTCAGTTGAATTTCTGATTTTTTAAGATTAGAAATATCTTTTATATAAACCGATAGCCCGTTTTCGCACGGGTAGATACTTGTTTCATAATGGTCTTTTTTTTCATGGTAGGCAGCTTCAAACCGAACATCGATATTTTCCTTGAGCGCCTTTTGAAAAAAATCATATGTTTTGCTATTAACCGCGTCAGGGTAAATATTCCACAGGTTTTGTCCAACTATTTCTTCTTTCTTTTTCTTGAGTGTCTTTTCCGACATATTGTTCCAATACGTCACAATCCAGTTTTTATCGACGGCAAAAAAAGCATCGCCTATACTTTCAAGTATCGTGTTTCTTTCTTCCAGCGCTTTTGCTTTCTGTTCCCTTTCCATTGACAGGTACGCCAGTTGTTGCAATTCTGCTACTTTTAAAGACTGCAGCATTTGTATCTCGGTATGTTTTTTAAATTGGTGTGCCCACAGCGCGCAAATAAAAATCACAGCAATCGTTAGCAGAATGTGAATGATAAAAGTCTGAAGGTCGAAATAATCGAGTTGGGTAAAGTATACTTTGGTGAAACCAGAATCTTGCAGGTAGCTAAATGCCAGGTGATGAACAAACACGGTTATAAGCAAGGGTATTTGCAGTTTCCATTTTTGGTAAGTTACAAGTATAGCGCTGCCAATAAAGGCAAAAAAATGCATTTCAAACAATCCATGCATCTGGTAAATAAATTGTGCCATAAAAACACCAAACACCACGCCCAGGACATATTGATATAAACATGAAGCCGGCAACAAAATTTTAGCAGAATAATATGCAGTTAACGAAAGACCGCCAATGCCAACAGCTATTATCCATGTATCATAAAATGTAGCGAGCAGCAGGCCTATTAAAAAATACCCGCACAGGAAATAATTCATCGTCATGTCTGATCTTTTTTTTACATCTGTCGAAAATGCATTTTCAAGGTAATCCGACTTATGAAATTGATTTAGGGTTTCGTCCATCATTTATTGCAATTAGGTAAGCGGCATCCATAGGCCTTTAAAGCAAGTGGATTAAATAGTAAATTGGTTTTGTTGAGCAGTAACCCTTCGATAGCAATTTTTGCATAGTTAGTTTTATCATCGGTACAATACCGGCTGCTGTTATAGTTTCCACGATAATATAGTTTATGTTGTGAATCGAGCAAAACAGCCTGGGGCGTTGAATAAACGCCGCATGAAACAGCGATAGAGCTATCGAATAAAACAGGAATGTTAAGGCCAATCTTATCCTGTAATTGTTTTATCGTATACGTTTTGTTGCTCATAACCACCACCACAAAATTTAGTCGGTTGCTATATTGATGGTAAAGCGACTTAAAATTGGCAATATTAAAACGCGAGCAGGGGCAGCCAGGATTAAAAAAATGCAGAAACACCGGTCGACCCTCATACTTATTTAAAGCGCTGCCTAATCTAATAACTGTGCCCCTGTTAACGGCTTTGTAACCGGCCGGTATGGGAGTAGGCAAATGGTAAATCAAATCATTGTACCAAAACAACGCACCGGCGGCAAATAGAAGCACAACAAGCCAGGTAATAACTATTAATTTTCTCATTTTATGTATAGCATTTATAGGAAAGTGTTAAGTCAACAATCCCTTGCGCTGCCTGACTATAAAATAATGCCAAAAATACAATTAGCTGTATCATAGCATTTTAATCCATATTTACATAGGCCTTAATTACAATATATTTTGAATTATTCCATATTTTGGAAGAAAGTGGGAAGTAAATTGAATAGATTTTTTATTGCCAACTATATATCGAGTTGGCGTTTAGTGCTGTTTAGTCACTCATAGTCACAACGATTTAGGTTGTCTTAAAAAAATAAGAAGCAGGATCAGCCTTATTAGTAATTGCTTGATTACGTGATACTTAAGAAAAATAAAATGGGACTTTTATTTTCTGAATAATTTATAACTAATTGTTTATCAATACTTTAAGTTACCTACTTGCCGATGCAGAACTTACTAAATATATTCTCTAACAGATCATCCGTTGTAACGGCACCGGTAATCTCGCCGAGGTAATGCAGGGCTTGTTTAATATCGGTGGCTAAAAAATCGGAGGTGATGTTGCCGTCAAGTCCGTTTATTACTTTTATGAGCGATTCTTCGGTTTTTTGAAGGGCTTCCAGGTGGCGTATGTTGGTTACCAGTGTTTCGTTGCCGGTTAGCTGGTCTTTTATGGCAGCGTGATATATTTTGTTTTTGAGGTCGTCTATATGATATTTTTCTTTGGCGGATATCACTGCTTCACTTTGCGTATGTGGCAGCGCGACAATTTGTTCGGCTGATAATAGGTCGATCTTATTGGCTACCGCGAGTATGGCAATGCCGGGCTTCTGCAGGCTCTTTATATCCTGGTTAAGCTCTTCAAGCGTTATCTGCACAGCATCATAAACATATATCAGCAATGCCGACTGGCTTATTTTTTCCATCGTTCGCTGCACACCTATCTGTTCAATAGCATCGGTGGCCTCGCGTATTCCGGCGGTATCTATCAACCTGAAATTAATGCCGTGGATGTTCAGCACCTCCTCTATCGTATCGCGTGTGGTGCCGGGCAAATGACTTACAATGGCACGTTCTTCGTTCAGCAAAGCGTTAAGCAGGGTTGATTTTCCGGCATTTGGGCGGCCTGCAATTACGGTATTTACGCCTTGTTTAATGGCATTTCCCAACTCAAACGACTGTATCAGGGTGCCAATAATGCGGGTAATATCATGCGTTAATTTTTTTAGCTGATCGCGGTTAGCAAATTCTACATCTTCTTCCGAGAAATCAAGCTCGAGTTCAATTAACGAGGCAAACTGTACCAATTGCCCACGCAGCGTTTGCAATTGATTGCTGAAACCACCTCTAAGCTGTTGTAACGCTACCTGCTGCGATGCTTTTGAGTTGGAAGCGATGAGATCGGCCACGGCTTCGGCTTGTGAAAGGTCTAACTGTCCGTTGAGGAAAGCACGCAACGTAAACTCACCCGGTTTGGCGGCCCTCGCTCCTTTTTTAATCAGTAACTTAATGATCGACTCAATAATATACGCAGACCCATGACAGGATATCTCCACCACATTTTCGCGGGTATATGATCGCGGGGCAACAAACAGCGAAACCAAAACCTCATCCAAAATCATATCGCCATCAGCAATATTGCCAAAATGTATGGTATGCGATTGCTGTTTGGTCAAATCCTTGCCCTTAAAAACGCTTTGCGCAATGCTGATGGCATCGGGCCCCGAGAGGCGTATTACACCAATGGCACCGGTACCGGCGGGGGTGGATAGGGCTACTATTGTTGGTTCGATATTGGTCATTGGGTCATTTCGATTTGCTGTCATTAGATCATTACCATTTTATTAGTAATAGCCATGAATCCAGCTTACAAAAGTCGTTATTTATGGGCAATCTTATTGCCATTATTTTGTAAGGATAATATCGGCGTTCATCGCCCAAAAAGTTCTAAATTCGCCGGTATTATGGTAAGTTTTTTTGATGCTTCGCTCGATATTATTTCTGTTCACCATGTGGGCAATCCATCGCATAACGAGTTTTATGCTCTGTCGGCCGCTCCGCTTGAGTTAAAGGACGAGGTGATCCCCAACCTGCTGATGCAGTATTTTTTAAAGCCATTTGAAAAAGCCAACGAGGTTTATCATTTGATGCATACCAGTGGCGATTTGAATTTGAATGAGATCCATCATTTTGCTACACATGTTTTTGATGATAAGGAGAAATTTCACGAAGCATCTGAACAGATAGCCAAACACCTGTATAAAGTATCCAACCACCCCAATATTAAACCGGGCGAATTGTATGTGGTTTATTTTAAACAGGTACAAATTGAGGGCAACCCACTGGATGTTATCGGTATTTTCAAATCGGAGAATAAAGAGACTTATCTGAAGGTTTACCCACAGGATGGTGGTTTTGGGGTTGATTACGAGGAAAATGCTATCAACATAAACAAGCTGGATAAAGGCGTTTTGATATTTAATATTGAAAGGGAGAATGGCTATAAGGTGGTGGTGATAGACAAAAACAGCAGCGGTGCTGAAGCCGCGGTTTACTGGAAGGATGATTTTTTGCAGCTAAAAATCCGTAACGACAGCTTCAACCGAACCAGCAATACACTGGGCATTTATAAAAACTTTGTAACCCAAAAGCTGGATGATGAGTTTGAAATGAGCAAAGCCGATAAGATTGAGCTGCTGAACAAATCCATGAAATATTTTAAGGAGAAGGACACTTTTGATATAGATGAGTTTGCAGGCGAGGTTATCGGTAACCCTAAAGCTATCGAGTCATTCAAAACCTTTAAAAGCCAATACGAAGATGAGTTTGAAACGAAGATTGGCGATACGTTTGAAATATCGGGCAACGCGGTAAAAAAACAGGCCCGGGTTTACAAGAGTGTGTTAAAGTTGGATAAGAATTTCCACATCTATATCCATGGTGATAATAAGCTGATAGAAAAAGGCTTTGACGATGACAAGGCGATGAATTATTATAAGGTTTATTTTAAGGAAGAAGCATAAGTAGTATGTAAACTGGCTTTTTTATGTCATTGCGAGCGATAGCGTGGCAACCTCGTCGCATGAATATTGAAAGCGACGAGGTTGCTTCGTCGTTCCTTCTCGCAATGACATAGTTGATATGCTGGGGGAATTATATCATCTATCCTCAAACGCCATTTGCATAAATTTCAGCACTTCCTCGTTCACATCATCTACATTATACATCCTGAAATGATGGTTAAACTGGTATGCATCGCCCGGCACTTGTGCTATTTTTTGGAAACACAAATTATCCGGATATGCCTGTTTGAACGGGAACACCACATGCACAAAGTTTTTGCCTAACTGGGTTACCCAGGCAATCCTGCGATGCGAATTGGCTATACCGATCATGGTTTTGGCGGAATGCAGGGTTACAGGGGCGAGCTTTTGGTATTCAGATATGAAATGGTTAAAGAGTGTTAAGGTGTGGTCGGATTTGCCGGTTAGGAAGGCGGAGAGATGATTGTCATTGTCCATTTTATCCATAAACAAATTTAATACTCTTTATTATATTTGAATAACTAATCATTAATTATGGTGCATAACTTAATTTTCTCCGGGCTGTTTTTAGCAATATTAGTGGCCTTGAGTATATTTTATTATCGCAGAAAAATGATCAGTATGCGTTCGCTGCTGATCAGCATTGGTTTATACATGGTTTTGACTGCGCTGATTTTTATTTTTATCTGGCGATAATCGAATGTGTCTTCCCTCGTGCCGGTATAACCCAACTAAAACTTTTCCTCAATACCCAACCCAAACAAAGCAAAGTCGTATTTCACAGGATCAGTCGAATCAAATTCACGTAAGCGCTCGGTAAGTTCTAATGCGGTTTGCCAGTCGGTTCGTTTGCGGGTGATGAGTTTTAGCTTGCGGGCTACGCGGTCAACGTGCAGGTCGCAGGGCACAATGAGGTCGGATGGTTTTATCTTGTTCCAGATGCCGAAATCTACGCCGCAGTTATCTTTACGCACCATCCACCGCAGGAACATATTCAATCGTTTACAAGTTGATTTTTGCGAAGGCGAGGATACATGCTTTTTGGTGCGGTGCGGATAATCGGGTAAAGAAAAGAAGTATCTTCTAAAATTATTAAGGGCATTTTCTACCTGATTGTCGCCTGGAGTATGGTGGTTAACAGATCCTTCGCTGTTGCTCAGTGTGACAAAAGGGTTAGTGAAGGCCGATTCTAATGATTCATTCCTTTCATAATGATACCTGAAAAACGCTATAAAATACAGCGTATCAATATCATTAAAGGTGCGATGCTTAAAATGGAGCAGCTTTTTAAGATCGGGTTCCTGGTGATTGATGATGAAATCATAAGGCGCGCCATCCATCAGGGTAATCAGTTCTCTACATTTATTGATAATGGTGACCCGCTGCCCCCAGGCTAACGTCGCTGCCCAAAATCCCATGATCTCGATATCCTGCTTTTGGGTGAAAAGGTGCGGAATGCAGATGGGATCGTTCGGGATAAAGCCGGGTTGGTTGTATTGGGCTACTTTTGAGTCGAGGAAAGCCTTTAACCCCTCAGCCCCCTGAAGGGGGAGTTTTTGAAAGTCAAATTCGTTTTTTGTCATGCCTTTATTATTCCCCCTTTAGGGGGTTAGGGGGCTACGCGAGTGCTTGTTTAAGGTCTTCTAAAAGATCCTCAATATCCTCCACTCCTACGCTTAGGCGCAACAGGTTATCAACTACACCCGCTTTTTCGCGCTCGGCTTTGGGGATGGAGCCGTGGGTCATGCTTACTGGGTGATTTATTAATGATTCCACACCACCTAATGATTCGGCCAGCGTAAATACTTTAAATGATGATGCAATGCGGAATGTTTCCTTCAGGTCGGCATCTTTTAGTACGATGGAGATCATCCCCCCAAAATCGCGCATTTGTTTTTTGGCGACATCATAGTTCGGATGATCGGTAAAACCGGGCCAGTATATTTTTTCAACTTTGGGGTGATTCCTTAAAAATTCGGCTATCTGTCTGCCGTTTTCGCAATGTGCTTTCATACGCAAGTGCAGGGTTTTTATACCGCGCAATACCAAAAAGCTATCCATTGGGCCGGGTGTAGCACCGCAGGCGTTATAGATGAACCATAGCTTTTTGTAAGTTTCCTCGTCGTTTAACATTAACGCGCCCATTACCACATCCGAGTGGCCGCCTATGTATTTGGTAACCGAATGCATCACAATATCCGCACCCAGATCGATAGGGTTTTGCAGGTACGGCGAGGCAAAGGTATTATCAACCACCAGCTTTATGTTTTTTGCTTTGGCTATTTTAGCCACGGCAGCAATATCCACTATCTGCATGGTTGGGTTGGTAGGTGTTTCTATCCAGATGAGCTTGGTTTTATCGTTAGCATACTGGTTAATGATGGCCGGGTCGGATAAATTCAAAAAGTGAAACTTGATCCCGTAAGGCGCAAATATTTTGGTGAACATACGGTATGAACCGCCGTACAGGTCATTACCGGTTATTACTTCGTCGCCGGGCAATAATAGCTTCATTACCGCGTCAGTCGCGCCCATGCCGCTGCTAAAAGCTAAGGCGTAATTGGCATTCTCTAATGCCGCCAGGCAACCTTCCAATGCCTTGCGGGTTGGGTTGGTGCCACGCGAATATTCGTAGCCCTGGTTATCGCCGGGCGATTTTTGCCAGTAGGTTGATGTTTGATATATCGGCGTCATCACCGCGCCTGTCGACGGATCGGGCTCCTGCCCTGCGTGTATTGCTTTTGTTGCGAATTTCATGTTGTTGTAAAGTTGTAAGGTTGGAAAGTTTTAAGGTTTCAAGTTTGGTCGTTTCAACATTTAAACTTTCCAACCTTTCAACTTTCCAACAAACCTAATATGCCCTTGCAAACAGAACCCTTTGCACCGACGGCTTGCCCGTTAAAATGCAATGCCCTGCTTCCTGTTTGTTATCCAAAGGTATGCAACGGATTGTAGCTTTAGTTTCATCTTTTATACGCTGCTCGGTTTCGGCAGTACCATCCCAATGGGCCGACAGGAAGCCTGGCTTTTCATCCAGCAGGCGTTTAAAATCATCATAGGTATCTACCTCGGTGGTGTTTTCTATTTTAAAGTTCAGCGCCTTTTGATATACGTTTTGCTGAATGATATCTAACAAAGCTTCAATATGTACAGCCAATCCTTCCTGCGGAACAGTTTCTTTTGTTTTAGTGTCGCGGCGGGCCAGTTCAACGGTACCGTTTTGCATATCGCGGCTGCCTATGGCAACACGCAGTGGAACTCCTTTTAATTCGTATTCGGCAAATTTTGCGCCGGGGCGATGGGTGTCGCGCTTATCAAACTTAACCGAAATATCTTTGGCTTTAAGGTCTTTAGTAAGCCTGGCTACATACGCGCCTATATTGTCCAGTTCTTCCTCGTGCTTGTAAATAGGTACAATAACTACCTGTATAGGCGCCAGTTTTGGCGGCAGCACCAGGCCTGCATCGTCAGAATGGGCCATAATAAGCGCGCCGATCAGGCGTGTTGATACACCCCATGAAGTTGCCCAAACGTAATCCTGAACATTTTCGCGATTGGTGAACTTTACATCAAAAGCCTTGGCAAAATTCTGCCCTAAAAAGTGCGATGTGCCTGCCTGTAGGGCTTTTCCATCCTGCATCAATGCTTCGATACAATAGGTATCCAAAGCCCCGGCAAAGCGCTCATTTGGCGTTTTACGGCCCTTCACAACCGGCAATGCCAGCCAATTCTCTACAAAATCGGCATAAACATTCAGCATTTGTTCGGTTTCGGCAACAGCTTCTTGGGCAGTGGCATGAGCAGTGTGGCCTTCCTGCCATAAAAACTCGCTGGTACGTAAAAACAGGCGCGTACGCATTTCCCAGCGCACTACATTGGCCCATTGATTAACTAATATGGGCAGGTCACGATAGGATTGGATCCATCCTTTATAGGTGTTCCAGATGATGGTTTCGGACGTAGGGCGAACGATCAGTTCTTCCTCCAGCTTTGCATCCTCATCAACTACTATCTCTCCATTCTCGTTGGTTTTTAGCCTGTAATGGGTTACTACGGCACATTCCTTAGCGAAGCCTTCAACGTGGCTGGCTTCTTTGGAGAAAAATGATTTTGGTATAAACAGCGGAAAATAAGCGTTGCTGTGCCCGGTATCTTTAAACATTTTGTCTAAAACGGCCTGCATTTTTTCCCATATGGAATACCCGTAGGGTTTAATGATCATGCAACCCCTAACCGGCGAGTATTCGGCCATATCGGCTTTTATCACCAGGTCGTTATACCATTGCGAATAATCTTCTTCTTTGCTTATAACCCCTTTGCTCATATTATTATGTGGAAATAAATTGTGTTAATTTTTGTTGAGATGCCAAATTTATGAATTTAATGCAAGGCGGGGAATATTCTTTACATGTTTTGTTAAGCTGGAAGCTTAATACATGCTGTGCCACGGGTTACGCTGCGCTAAACCCGCGGCAGCGATGGCTAAACTCTCGGCCATAATGTAAAATCATAGCATCCATTAATTTTAATAAGGCTTATCATTGTTTAGTTATTATCAAGAATTGTAGATTGCAGTTATTTAAGCGAGGCATGCCTAATTTATATATTATTTCCGGTTGCAATGGTGCGGGTAAAACCACAGCAAGCTATACTGTTTTACCCGAGCTGCTCAATTGCAACGAGTTTGTTAATGCTGATAATATTGCAGTCGGATTATCTCCGTTTAACCCTGAAAGCGTTGCTTTTGAAGCAGGCAGGATCATGCTTCAAAGAATTGACGACCTGTTGCAAAGTGGCATTGATTTCGCTTTTGAAACAACGCTTTCAACAAAGAGCTATGTTTCATTTATTAAAAAAGCAAAGGTAAAAGGATATACAATTATATTACTCTATTTATGGTTAGATTCTCCTCAATTTGCAATTGATCGTGTGGCAAAGCGCGTAAGTACGGGTGGGCATAATATAGCTAATGAGGTTATAATACGCAGGTATTATAGAGGTATAAGTAATTTAGTAAAACTCTACATACCAGTATGTAATAGTTGGTTAGTTGTACATAATATGGGGGCCTCACCAGAGATTGTTGCAAAGAGTTCGAACCTATTGGATAAAATAATAATTAATAGCGATATTTGGAATATTATACTATTGCAAAGTAATGATAACTAAAACTAAGGGAATAGATATTGATGAATTTGCCGACAAGGTAATTGTTGGCATGAACAGAGCAATTCGCAAATTGGTTGAAAATTCTGCCGCTAATAATCAAAGCTTGGTTATTGGTGATAAGGATGGTAATATAAAATCCGTTCCGGCTAAGGAATTGTTAAAAACTTTGCCCAAACAATAGTTTTTGATTGTTAAACTCATCCTCTGCCGCCCCAAAACGGAATCGCACATATACCGCTGCCTTTTTATTTTATCTCAAATTCGTAACTGCCTGCTCCTACTTTGTAGCTTCCCAATACGGGCAGTATCTTTCCGTTTTGATAAACCCTTTTACCATTATTAATAGGAAATACAATACTTGCGGTTGAATTTGCAGGGATAGTAACCTGGTATTTTATTTTATTGCCCGATCTTTTCCACGAGGATATTATTTTGCCGTAAGGGCCGTTGTGGGTGGCTTCGAAATGATCGAGGCCATCTACAAAATTTGGTGCAAGTAATATGTTTTTGAAACCGGGCTGCTTTTCATCGGGTTTTATGCCGCCTATGCCTTTGTATAACCATGCGCTTATTTCGCCAAACATGATGTGGTTCATGGATAGATCCCTTTTTGCGTCGATGTTCCAGTTTTCGTATAAGGTAGTAGCCCCGTTCACTATCCACCATCCCCACGATGGGTAGGTATCCTGCGATGCCAGCTTGTAAGCGGTTTGTGCCTGCCCGTTCTCGCTCAGCGCGTTTAATATGGCCTTTGCGCCGAGTATGCCTACATCTAAACGGTAATTATTGGCGGCAACCGTATCGGCAAGGCGGGCAGCGGCTTTGGCCTTTAAGCTATCGGGCACTATGCCCCAGCAAAGGGGTACGCTTTGCTCTGTTTGGTGTCCATCGGCATAAATACCTGTTTTAGTGTTAAGATATTTGGCGTTGATGGCATTTTTAATTTTTGCCGCGAGCGCCGAATATTTGGCATAATCATCAGCTTTGCCCAATATTTTAGCGGCTTTGGCCAGTATATTGGCATCTACATAATAATAAACCGACGAGGTAAGTTCAACCGGGGTTTTTGATTTCACAGGAGCCCAATCACCCAGGCCCCAGGTGGTCAGGCCAGTTGGGTACAGGTCGTTTATATGATCAACATAGCGCTGGATGTTGGCGTAGCAATCACCGAGCAGTTTAGGATCGCCATAAAATAAATAAATATTCCAGGGGATAATGGCGATGGTACTCGTCCAGTCGGGGCCATTGCCCCATTCATAGCCCCAGCCATCGGTTGGTACAATAGATGGTAATACGCCGTTTGGCTGCTGCTCGTCGCGATGATCGGCAAGCCATTTTTCATAAATAGTGATGCCATCGAAATTATACAGGCCGGTTTCGCTGGCAATGTGGGCGTCGCCCGTCCAGCCGTTCTTTTCGCGCTGCGGGCAATCTGTTGGGTAGCCAAATAAGTTGGATAAATAGGAAGCATTAGTAGCCGCCCATATTTTATTGATGAGGTCGCTTGACGTATTGATACTGCCTGTTGCCGATACATCGCTGTGCATAAAATAAGCTATGAGGCTTTGTTTGTTTAATGTGATGGGCTTGTTGCTACTAACTTCTACATACTGAAAGCCTTTATAATTAAAATGGGGCATAAAAGTTTCTTCGCCTTTGCCGCTTAATGTATAAATATCAGTGGCAAATGGGTCATCCTTGCGGGTTGGTTCCGACAGGAAATAATCTACATTGCTTTGATCCGGATAGCCATTTTTATACAGGCGCTCGGCATGGGTAAGCCGTACTACGGTGCCCGAATCGCCATTTAAAGTAATTTGGCTTACGCCGGAAATATTTCTGCCGAGGTTGAAAATATAGGTGGTATCGTTCAGCTTATTCATACTTATGGGGCTGATCTTCTCCACATTGCGTATAGGCTGCATGGCTTGCGCCACGATGTTTTGCGATGGGGTTTGGCGGTTGGTCACATCGCCCCATTGGGTATGATCAAATTTCGCGGTGTTCCAGCCGGGTTGCTCTAAACGGGCATCATACTGTTCGCCTGTATAAATGCTGTTGTAGGTAATGGGGCCGGACGATGTTTTCCAGCTTTTATCAGAAGTAATAGTTTCTACCGAACCATCATCATAAGTTATCCTCACATCCAAACAAAATGCCGGGCGGTTACGCCAGGGCGCCCGCTCGAAATCCCATACGCCAATGGATTGAAAATTATACCAGCCGTTGCCCAACACTACACCGATGGCATTTTTGCCGTTTTGCAGTTGTGCGGTAACATCATAAGTGATGTACAAATTACGCCTGTCGAAACGGGTGTACATGGGGTCGAGGCGGTGGTCGCCGATCCTTTGCCCGTTAATATATAGTTCATATAACCCGGCGGCGGCAATATAGGCGCGGGCCGACGTGATCTTTTTTGTTGTTTCGAAGGTTTTACGGAAATATGGGGCAGGTTTTGTGTGGATATCGCGCCCATCGCTTATCCAGGTACCTTTCCAGTTTTTCATTTGCAGCATGCCGGTTTCAAAGCTGGCAGTTGCGGCAGTGGTTTCCTTTCCGCTCGTATCCCATAGGCTTAAGCTCCAATAGTATTTGGTAAATGGCTGTAATGCTTTACCCTGATAGGTTATGAGGTTAATGGATGAATTGATCTTATTGGTTTGCCAGCTATTGCCCTGCCCCCTGCTAACTGCAAGCGAATCAGTGCCGATGGTGATTTGGTATGCGATTTGTTTTGCGCCTTGCCTGCTATCTGCCAGTTGCCAGGTAAGGCGTGGATGCGGGGCATCAATACCGATAGGGTTGGTAAGGTATTCGCATTTTAGGGTTGCAGGTTTGGGAGCGATCTTACTATTTTGTGCTTCAAGGTTTGTTAACGATAACAGGAATAACAAGGCGGAAAAAGCGCAGGTAAAAGAATTTTTGTTTATAGGTTTCATTGGATATAATGGGCGGTACTGGCCAAATTACGGGAATTAAAATGAGAAAACTGTGCCGTTGCAGAGCAGCACAGTTCCTCACAAAACTTATTGTAATAGCCGCTTATCTCCAATTCTCCTTACTTAATATCCCATTTAAATTTTTTGATGCCAATGGTAGCAAATACGGCAGTGTAGCCGAGTGTTACCAGTAACGCATAGGTGGTGTCCATTGACCACGAACCGGGAACCATCCCCGCAGCCATAATGGTTTTTACTGTTCCATAGGGCGACCATTGTGTCATTTTTTCTATGGTATCGCCAAGTATACCTAAGCTGCCAAACATACCAATCACAACAAAGCATAAAAATACCAGTCGTGAAGCTGCATTAACCGTTTCGGCATTTTTTGTTAAAGCTACTATCAACTGGCCCAGTGCCAGGTATACTGCACCTCCTATTATGGCTGTAAAATAGGTTATTACATACCCTGCAGGGCTTAGCGTGATCTTATCAAAATCATATCCAACAATATATAGCGCTGTGGTTACTATCAATATCATTACTAATTGCACGGTCAGCCTGCTTGCCATAATAGCCCAGGTAGGCACAGGCGCTACACGCAAACGCTGGAATACGCCCTTGTCCCTATCGCGTGACAAAGAGTTTGAGTAACCCATCAGGCCAATGGCGATTAAGCCGTAACACAGGCTGTTTGAAAGTGTATATGGGCCGCCTAGCTTCGCAATCATGCCCTTCCACGAAATAAGTATAATTACAGGCACAATTAAAGCAAGTATGGCTGCGCGGCGGTTGCGCCATTGGGTGATAAGGTCGGCCTTTACAAGGGCCGCCAGTACGGTTGATGTTTTTGGTATAGTAGTTTCCATGTTTTGTTTTTTTATGCGCGTACGGCGCGACCTGTTAATGCTATAAATACGTCTTCGAGTGTGATCTTGCCCCTGCGCGATACTGCGATCACTTCCGGGTCATTCCTGTGTTTTTCGATAAGCGCCTGCGGCGTATCAACAGTAATCACCCTGCCATGGTCGATAATGGCGATACGGTCGCATACCGATTCAGCTTCTTCCATCGAATGCGTGGTAAGTAAAACGGCATGGCCGCTTTCGCGGATGGCTTCTATGCGTTCCCATAGCTGGCGGCGTGCCTGCGGGTCGAGGCCGGTAGTGGGTTCATCTAAAAGCACCAACCGGGGGTTATGGATGGTTGATATTACTAACGACACCCTTTGCTGCTGCCCGCCGGATAACTGGCCGAACTTTTTCGAGGCGGCTTCTTCCAGTTTAATTTCTTTTAAAATGGCTTCTAATTTATCATTGGTAAGCGGCACTCCATAAATACCCGCATATAGCTGCAATATTTCAGATACCTTTAACTCCGGCTGAAAACTGGTGGACTGCAACTGCACCCCCATTGATGCCCGGGCATGCAGTGGCTTGGCTTTGGCATCGTAGCCATCAACTATAATTGAGCCCGCCTGGTACTTTACCAGTCCTTCAATCGCGCTTAGTGTGCTGGTTTTGCCTGCACCATTCGGGCCCAGCAAGCCGAATATTTCGCCTTTGCGCACATCAAAGGAAACATCCTTTACCGCGCTAAAGGTGCCGTATTGCACGCTGAGGCCGCTAACATTTAATATACTATCCTGTTGTGTAGTCATTTATTTCGGTTTTGTGTTTTAGATACAGCAATTTCAATAATATTACACCCAGTTTATTAATATTTTATCTAATTTATAATTACCCTCATTATTTAGCTATTTTGGCGCTCTTAAATTTACAACACATTCTTTGTTAATAGCATGACTTATTGTTTAGGAATAAAGGTTAAAGAAGGCTTGCTGGCCCTTGCTGATACACGTATCACATCAGGAACTGATACTACCGTAAAAAAGAAAATATCGTTAGAACAAAAAGATGGTTTTTCGCTTTTCATTATGACCAGCGGGCTAAGATCAACCAGGGATAAGGCGATAGTATATTTTAATGAATTGCTGGAAACCAAGGAATTTAATAAGCTGTACAAAGCTGTAAATGCCTTTGGCGAACAGGTTAAACGGGTTGCCGCAGAAGATAAGGCATCGCTTGAACGGGCCGGTTTCAACTTCGACCTGAACACGATTATTGGCGGGCAGTTGAAGGATGATGATGAGCATAAACTGTTTTTATTATATCCCGAAGGTAACTGGGTAGAATTAGGACAAGGCGCGCCGTATGTGATCATTGGTAACTCGGGGCACGGCAAGGCCATACTTAACCGTACACTGAATGAGAATTCGAGCTTAAAACTGGCTTTGAAGACAGGTTTTTTGTCGTTTGATTCAACACGGGTAAGCTCAAACAATGTGGATTTCCCGATTGATGTGGTGCTGTACAAAAAAGACAGCTTTCATATGATAGAGCAGCGTTACGAGAAAAAAGACCTTGAAAATATATCAACCCAATGGGCTGAGGAGTTAAAGCATGCGCTTGAACATATCTCGGAGGATTGGATGGATGATGCCTTTACTAAACTGGAAAAAGAAACTACTTAAAAACAAGTATAGCTATGAAGTTTGATGTGTTCACTGAAATGGAATATATTGCAAGGTCGGCGGGCACATTAATTTTGAATATTCACGCATTACGAACTCCCAATCAAACGGTTTTAAGCGAAACTTTCAACATCGACCCTTATATTAAAGTGGAAGAACTGGTTGATAGCACAGGCGGCAACCGTTTGGTGCGCTTTGAAATTGCTGAACCGGGCCAGATTAAAGTTACTTATAAGGCTACGGTTGATAATTGCTATACTATAAGCGATCATACCGACAGGGAAGAGATCCCGGTTGCCCATTTGGATAGTTCCATACTGCCTTACCTGTACCCGAGCCGTTATTGCCAGTCGGACAAGCTGTACAGGCTTGCCGATAATTTGTTCGGCCATATTGCCGACCCTTTTGAGAAGGTTATAGCGCTTACCAACTGGATAAATAAGAATGTACAGTACATGAGCGGGTTTTCAAACGCGCAAACATCAGCTTATGACACTGTTACCCAACAGGCCGGTGTATGCCGCGATTTTGCCCATTTAGGTATTGCCCTATGCCGTGCCTTAACCATTCCGGCAAGGTATTTTACAGGCTATGCCTACCATTTAAAACCGGCAGATTTTCATGCCTGCTTTGAGGCTTACTTAGGCGGCGAGTGGGTTTTGTTTGATGCCACAAGGTTGGTACCGCTTAACGGCCTTGTTAAAATAGCCACCGGGCGCGATGCGGCAGATACTGCCATAGCCAATATTTTTGGCGACATTATCTTCACCAGTATGCAGGTTACCTGCGAGCTGGCAGATGAAAATTTCGAGCCGTTTTTTTATGAAGGATCCGCTTTGAAGGGTCTGTCATATTCCTGATTATCAAGATATAAAAACAACATCGCCTGCAACAAAAACATAAAACTTATGCTTATTTAATTGGTTGATTAGCTGAATGAGTGCAAGAAAATTAAAAAGAGGTTTCCAGTTTTTTCCGTTTGTAATTAGCCTGGCCATAACGTTGGTTATAGGTTTTGTGGCATCGTTATTTACCCGGCCCGAAATTGCAGGCTGGTACAGCACCCTACATAAACCCTCATTCAACCCACCATCGTGGCTATTTGCCCCTGTGTGGACGGCTATTTATATTTTAATAGCCATAGCCGCTTACCTTGTTTGGAAACAGCGAAACGCTGCAACCGCATACCATGCAACGGCAGGTATTTATTTTATACAATTACTGCTTAATTTCTCATGGTCGATAGTATTTTTTGGTATGCATGAAATTTTGGGTGCCCTGGTCGTTATCATTCTTTTATGGCTAAGCATCACTATAAATATCATTTGGTTTGGTAAATTCAGCAAGATTGCAGCATGGTTACTGGTGCCTTATTTACTGTGGGTGAGTTTTGCATCATTATTAAATCTGAATATTTATTTATTTAACCGCTGATAAAAACTGTATTTTTATTTTTCAAGTGATAACACCCCAGTATACTTAAATGAAGAAGTTATTTTTACTTTTTTGCCTGATGATGGCAGCCGGCAGCTTTGCCTTTGCTGATACGATAGCTATAAATCACTTTGTAGTTAAAGAAAACCCCTTTGCGCAGGACGAGGTAGCCATAGTAGCAACAGATTCGTTAAAAAACACACAATCAAACGTAAATGGCCAGTTCACCTTTACCATAAACGGCTTTGATGAGGTTTTGAAGTTTGATAAAGGGGTTGCCTTTTATGATCATAAGCTCGATCACAGCAGCTTTATTTATGCCAAACATATAAACGACAGCGGCACGCACAGCATGCTCTATTATGTTTACAAAAGCGATAAACTAAACTGCTTTCACATCAGCTGGATAGTATTACTGGCCATACCTTTACTGCTGGTATTGCTGGCCTATATGTTTAAAAGGTTTATTATAGTGGCTGTAATTATCTTCGCCATATTCCTGTACTTTAACTACCACAATGGCCTAAGCATACCCACATTTTTTGAAAGTATAATTGATGGGCTGAAGAGTATGTTTTAAGCCCCCTCTAAATCTCCCCCCGGAAGGGGAGACTTTTATGAACATTTTTTAGCCCTCCCTTCCGGGGAGGGTTGGGTGGGGCTTAAAATGGCATCCCTATACCAAAATTAAGCTGCATAAAGTTATAGCTTGAGTTATTGGTTGCCTCGTACGCGCGTTTAAAGGGGCCGGTATGAAATAGTTCGCTAAAGTGATCGATAAGTACCCATTGATCGGAACCATCAAATTCAGGGTCTTTAAACTTAAAGGCGGCATCAAAGCGGAATACGAAAAATCCAAGGTCAAACCTTAAGCCTGTACCAATACCAATAGCGGTTGATTGCAGCAGGTTATTGAGTTTAAATTGCCCATCCGGATTTTCAACCGGTGATGTTAATGGATCTTGCGGATCCTCCAATTGTTTATTTAAACGCCAAACGTTACCCGCATCCATAAATACCGCGCCTTTTAGTTTCGCCCCAAAAAAGTCGTCCATTATTTTATAGCGATATTCGGTATTGGTTATAATTTTTATCTCACCAAACTGGTCGAGGTATTGCAGCCAGGCGCGTTCCCTGTTAGCCGTGGTATCGGTGGCGGGGCCATAGCTCGCCCTGTTAAACTGGCCGGGGCCAAG